>JAEIGA010004096.1_pt1 | contig 22549 bp, 23 predicted proteins | sample 9270691 | NCBI WGS metagenome assembly JAEIGA01 (sample SAMN17057246, study PRJNA624740) | gut metagenome | biome: biome; isolation source: fecal sample | host: Bos grunniens | place: China: Xizang | collected 2019 | reverse complement strand
TTTAATTCTTCTTCTTACTTGTATTCCTTTATCATTCTTACTTCCTTTCATAATTCCAAAGCCTTTTTCAACCAATTGAACGATCTTTCTCTATAATGATTTATATTTGAACGAACTGAATCATAATCCACTTTATAAGAAGTAATTTCACTTACATCTTTGATATATCTATCCATTAATCCCACTTGATTCAGTAAGTTCTCTACCCTACCATTTGTTTTAGAACGACCACCATGCTGCACATTACAACAATAAAATGGCTTCTCAAAAATAATAGAGAAGGCTGTACCATGAAAACTATTTGTACATACAAACTCTGCATTATGCATCAAATAAATCCATTCTTGGGCACGTAATCCAAAATAATTTACATCTGCCCATTTACAAATTTTTCCAGTCAAGTTAACTATCGGCAGATTTAGTTCTCTTTTTATCTTTAATGCTGATTCTTTCACAAATTCAGAACCTGCTAAGTCAAACACTACAATGTATTTCTTTGGTTTATGTTTTTTCTTCTCCAATGATATGTAATCTTCTTTTGTTAATAATAAAGAAGGATCGCAAACATCCACTACTTCTTTACCTGCTAATTCGCTTGTTTCTCTTATAAATTGAGGTTCTCTAATAGAAATTGCTTTAAATTTAGAAAATTCTACTTTATATTTATCTATATTTTCATTTGCGAACGCTCCACCCCACGAAGCAGCATACGATATTCGCGTCTTGTCTTCTGACAAAAAATCCAATAAATATGATTTATAGAATTGGCCAACTACTAATGGACACCACACAGTATCAGAACCAACAATTACAGCATCTACATCTGGTTGATTATTACTTATCCACTCATGTGATTCTGTATGAGGTGTAGGATTAAGAAATTTATCCACAAAATTATTAAAGAAAGCAAAGTTTCTTACATATGCCAAGGCCTTATCTGGTCTATGTCTAAGAAATCCTTTGTAAGTATAGTGACCAAATGGATTAAAATCTATTGTTTGAACCTTATGTCCTAATTTCTCACATGCTATTTTAAGAGCATAGCACTGCCATACTGCTCCGTAGTTTAACGCACGATGTAATGTAAATATTCCAATTTTCATAATTAATTCAATTTCTATTTAATACTATTCTTACCTAAACCTCTCCCAAAACTCTTTGCCACCTTTCATAGACTCATCCTTAGAGGCAGGATAATTCTCAATGAACCAGGTTAGGAATTTGGCGTAGTCGATTTTTTCTGATAGCATTTTTTGGCGGCGGGTTGCACAAATCTCTTTACGATTTGGAGTGTCTAACCATTTTTGAATAGATTGATAGAAACCTTCTACGTCAGCTGTTTTATGGCCATAACCTAAATCATAGTGTACATTATCAGGAACATGTTTATCAATAATAGGAATATAACCATTAGTTCTCGGAGTATAATCAGTTTTACATTCTAATTCATGTAAATATGAGAGTCTACCAACGAAGTCATTAAAGCGTACAAATGGTGTTCCCAACACACCTGCCTCAGCAGCCATTGTCTGTGAGTCGCCTATATAAAGTGATGCAAAAGACATCACATGGTGCATATCAAGAGGATTAATTTTTATTCTATATTTCTCAAATTGTGGTTCTAAAGGTCTTTCTGATGTAATGTATATTCTACCATGTGGTTCCAACATATCTATTACTTTCTGAGCAATTTCAGTATTCATACCATGTATACCTACGTCATGATGAGCAGTTAATTGGGCAAAACGTATTAAAAAATAATTCTCATCAGTTTTTATACCATAATCCTCAACAATCTTCTTATTTGGAGTAAACTGATTAGGATGCAAATATCCTAACTCATGATATGAAGGGTAACCAACTTTTTTATTTTCCCACTTCCATGCACTACAACAAATAGGTCCTATTACATCAGTGAAAATAGGGAAAAACATTTTTGCATATAATGCAATTGCTTCTGCATCATCTTCATAACATTCAAATGCAGGTATTCCCAACAATTTTCCCACAACAGCTAACACTCCATCAGAACCAATTAGTATATTAGGTTTTTCCTTACGTGTTATTTTAAACACTTCAATAATCTTTTCTATTAACGAGATTCCTAATCCTAACATCCCCCATTTTTTAGGACGATCCTTTACTTTATAGAAAGGCATATTAGCATCAATACATAACCTTTCCAAAACATCCTTTGGACGAATAACAGTTACAACTTCATGACCATGTTGTTGTAAATTATATATTGAATACCTGAACATGTGAAAATGCGCAGGATGACTAATCATAAATAGTACTTTCATAACTTAATTCTTCTATATGTTGGTATCATTAATAATTTATTCGTTAATCTTTCTGCTGTTGGGCAACTTCCATCTATATAACCAAATTGCTTTGCCCAAACAATGGCGTTAGAAAAGTGAGTCGCGGACTCTATACCTTTTTTTGCAAATATCTTCTTCAATCTATTAGGTTCATTTAATTTCGCAACTAACATAAATGCATTCATACCACAAAACAATGATACATAATTAAAATCATCTTTAATAGACAAAGCAATCTGTTCCGCATTACTTATTCTCTGCTCAATTAGTGCATTTATTTTAGAGAATACCTTATTATAAATTCTAGAAATTCCATTCGGCATTCTTTTTATAATGACCTCTTCTTTACTATTTCTTACTTTCCTATTAGATTTTAATCTTATAGTAACAATACCATACACTAGTGGCAAATGTAATAATGCATTAACTATCATTTTACAAAACAAAATTAATTGCTGTAAAAATGAGTAAGAAGGAACATTATCGTATAATTCTTGAATTTTAGTCTTATACTCTACATTATTAACATGTAAAACCCCTCCTCTTCCTATTGAGGGAAATTTGCCTTGATCTATACTATATACTGTAAAATCACCCTCTATCGGCAATCCATACCCATGAGCATTATCTACTATAATGATTAAATTTGGATGTAAAGCAGATATTTTATTAATATCATTATGTATTCCAAATAAGTTAGAAACAACTATAGCATCTAAATTCTTATCATCTAGTGAATTTATGTCAATGTGTAAATCCTCAGTAACATCAACAAAAATAGGTTCACAATTAGCATTAAGTATTGCATTCGCTACCGTATCACAATTATATGCCATTACCCCTACTCTTCCACTATTAGGTAAGGAACTTCTCAATGCCAATACAATTCCAGAACGGGCATGATCTAGCAAATATTCATTTTCTTTGGGTTGATATACCTCACCAAACCAAAATGTAAATTGTTCTTTAATAGGGAATGATATTTGTAAACGTGGAATCATCCTAATTAATTAATCTATCTTTCTAATTATTTTCGCTGGAACTCCAGCTACTATAGTATTATCCGGAACAGACTTTGTTACCACGGCACCTGCTCCTACTACACAACATTTACCAATCGTTACATCAGGCATTATCACTGAATTTGCACCTAACCATGAATCTGAACCAATCATAATTATCCTAGGAGGGAATCTTAATTTTTTACATAATTCGCCTCTTCCACCAGGATGAGATGCTAAAATTAATGTAACATTAGGTCCAAAAGATACTCTGTCTCCTATCTCTAAGACCATAGATTTATCTCTTAAGCCGATAGACATAGTAAGACCTGGACCTATATAAACATTCTTTCCTACTTTAAATCCCAATTTTCTAAGAGACCAGACTCTTATCTTATTCCATGGGAATCTAGTAAACATAACAAGTATTTTACGTAAAAGAACATTATCTATCATTTCTTTAATAATTTAACTCCTAACTTACCTAAATTATATAAACATTTATTCAATACACATAAGAATCTACCATGCTCTACCAATTCTCCACCAAACTCTGCTTTAAAATCTCTTACCCCATATTTTTCATCTGGTTTCCCTGCTCCCATCATATCAAATAAAGGATAATTATTATCACTAGCAAACTTCATCCCAGCATGTTTAGTTACAGACGACGGATAGATATTTTTATATAAGCCATCTTTACCACATGCAAACCATTCATAAACACCTTTATTAGCTAAAGTCACACAACAAGAGCCACCAACTATTTCATCATTATATGATACTAATATAAATTGTGAAGTAGATTCTTTATATAAGTTCTCGAAAAACTCATATGGATATAAAGGAGTTTTTATTTTAGTACGATATAAATCATCCAATAATAAATAATAATCTTTTATTTGTTCCAATTTTGGTTTTAATACTACAGAAGCACCATCACGATACGACAAACGAATATATTTTTTTCTATGTTTACCTATCTTTTGTTCTACATTTTCCCAATTTGTTGTGTCTACATGAAAATTCAAATGTGGCAAATATTCAAGTCCAGAAGCAATAAAACCCTCTTTCCAAGCAGAATAATCATTAAAGTTTCTAGTTTCAATATAAATCGCCTTACCATTTAATGATTTTCGAGTAGCAGACATCAACAATTCAACTTCTTGATTTGTAATATCATTTGCCATTAACGGGCCACCAACAACAATTGCACGTCTCGTCAATAGTTGTTTTATAGCATTGCTTTCTTTTGTAATATATCCAACTACAATACCTTTCAACGTTCCTTCTACTTGCAAAGCATACACAAAAGGAATCATAATTTGTGGCAATGACTCATAAAACTGATATGCAATCTTGGTTTGAAACCAAGTTGCAACATTAGATTGTTTAACCAAATAATCCCATTGATTAACATCTATCTCATTTACGTTATTGAGAATCTTATATTCTTGTGAATTTATCATCAGTATTTAATTATTCTTTAATACTTCTTCATATATCTCCACCAACTTCTTCGCGACCAAATCATTGGTCAGACCTAATTCTATGATGCGTTCACGTCCTTTGGTGCGTCCATTAAAGGCAAGTGCCTTTTCAACTTTTTCTGCTACATCCTTAGGGTCAAAAGAGCACAAATAATGTCCATCTAAATCGCCTAACAAATGTTTGATATCAGCTACATCTGTTGCAACAATTGGACAATTACATGCCATCGCTTCTTTTAGTGCTTGTGGAGAACCTTCACTTTTGGTTGGAAGAGCAAATAAGTCGCAAGCAGACAATATTTTTGAAATTTGTAAACGTGTCAAACCTTTCATCTCCAACACCTCAATATCATTTCGTTTTAGCAAATCAATTCCTTCTTTCAATAAAGGATAATTCTTACGCAAGTTATCAAAACCACCGCCGAATAAAATATATTTCTTATTTGGTAAGAATCCCAATTCTTTTCGAGCAATTTCTTTATCAGTAATTACACATTCATGCAAATCCACTCCACATGGTAAAATTACATAATTTTTCTTACGTTTCAAATAAGTTAAGTCATAAATATGCTGAGCCACATACACCATAAATTTAGTACGCAAAGAAAACAGTGATGATAATATATTTGCAGAGAAGGATAGTGTCTCTCCATTATGGAATGTAGTCACTACTGGCACTTTACTTTGCAAAACTGCAGTAATACCACTTAATCCATAATGTGCATGAATTAAATCTGGTTGAAAGTCTTTTATCTTTTGTATTAAAGATTTTCTCTGAGTAAAATAAGATAAAAGTCCATTACCTTTTACTGCAAAATAATCAACTTCTACTCCACATCTTCTTATTGCCTCACCTTGTTCTATAATAAATGGCAATAAATTATTTGGAAATTGTTTTTTATATCTACCTATTAATAAAATTTTCATATTATATATTTTATACAAGTCCACGACCTCCTAATTTAAACATATTCCATGCAATTGCCACAGCACACATTCCATAACAATACCATGAATAATATTTTTTTTGTTTATTTGAACACAATGAAATTCCATAAGCCGCTAATATCAACAAGAATGGCAAAGCTGGTAAATGGAACCGTTCTGAGTGTGCAAAGTTACTAAATGCAATAATTAATAGATATGATAATGTATATCCATAAATTAAAACATACTTACGCCACTCTTTATGCTTAATAACATAAAACATTGAAAACATAACAAAGAATGCTAGTATATTCTTTACATAATATCCACCATTTAAACGTTGTTGATTATATTGCTCTGACACATCTACCATAGTAGGGAAAGGTATTGCCACAATCATTGGTGCAAATACCGCAGCACCAGCATATTTAGCATATTCATTTCCCTGTTTAGAACGCCATTCCATATCTTTTCCTTGGGTTCCTGTTATTTTTGCTTCATATAATTCTACTACCTTATTAGCAATTACTCCTCCTGACAAAGAAATCAGTAATATACTACCTATGATTATAATAGTTAGTCTTTTCTTCTTGCCTATAATTTTTACACCTAAAAATATTAATGAAGCTGCAAAAGCAAAACCTATAGCAATACCTAATGCAGTTCTAAAAGTAAATGAAATACCAACTAAACACAATGAAATTAATAAATCTTTTATCCGTAATATTTTTGATTTTAATAAATAATCTATTCTTTCTATCGCAAGCACAGCTATTAAAATCATTTCCATTTCCTTTCTATGTGAAGCCGCATAGAAACTAAAATGCGGCATTAACATACAAAATATAGCAGCCATTCTACCTACAGATTCTCCGAAATTTCTTGACGCTAATTTATATACAACCACAGACATCCATGCACGATAGATACATTTTATAACTCGTGTAATATAAATATTACCATCAATTAAAATATATAGTCTATCAAGATAAAATAAATAACCTTTGTCATCAATTGAATATGAATCATATACTTCATAATATGGTTCCATTATTCCTTTACGAAAACAATCTACAAACCATTTTGCTTCTTCATGATATCCCATCCCATCAGAAGGATCGTATTCGAATGGTTCTCCTCTTAAGTAGATATATAAAAAATAAGTCACAGTAACATAGAAGAAAGATAAAAAGAATGAATACCAAAATATTTTTGATTTAAATGCTTTTCTACTAATATCACTCCATTTTTTTGATAAACTATTAGATAATATAAAAAAAAGCAATATCTCAGCTATACCCCAAAACATCCATAGTGCAGGCATAGAACTAGAATAAAACATAAAATTAACAACTAAAAATGCTATTAAATATGTTATTATAGCCTTATTACTAAAATATTTCGGAAAAAAAACTAACATCCTATTATCTAACAATTATTCCTATTAATCTCTGTTTAATAAACGAAAGTACCGCAAATACAAAACGTTTTGCTCTTAAAAACCATATTGGCTTTGCATATAGATTTTTAATAGAACTTGGTTGTTTACTCCAATCTACTTTAGCAAGTTCTTGTTTTGCTCTGTCGCGGTATTTATCGCATAACCAATATTCCAACAATCCATTTACACGTAGCGAATCTAAAAGAGCAGACCAATCTTCTTTATTTGCTATATCTTCGTTTTTAATTGCATCATCTAACTCACTCATCATAAATAACATATGATGCTCTGGTTTATGAAGATTGCGTGTAGCACGCATTGTTGCAGGAATATCATTATTGTAATAAGCAAGAGGTTTGTTAAGAAATGCAACTTTATGATTTAATGCTATTTTAGACCACAATAAAAAATCTTCTCCCAATTTAATCCCAAAAGGGAAACCATCACTCTCGAAGAAAACCTTTTTGGATATACAAACAGAGATAGAAGTCAGGGGCATGGAACATGTAAATTTATATACAAGTGGATAATTTATATACCCTGTTTCACAACGTACCCCCACTCTAGTCATTCCACGTTTCACATACCAATAATTCGTTCCCCATATACCAGCTTCTGGATAGTCCTTAATAAACTGATTCATCTCTTGCAGAAACGAAATATCCCACCAATCATCTGCATCTAAAAAACAAACATACTCCCCTTTTGCTATCGCAACACCATTATTACGAGTACTGGCAACACCCGAATTTTGTTGGTTTATGAATTTAGCGTTCGCTACGCTATCTAAAAGTTTCTCTGCAATCTCAGCAGAATTATCTGTACTACCATCATTAATGACAATAAGTTCATAGTGTGGATAGGTTTGCTCTAACACACTACGAATAGCCTTCTCTACGTATGGTGCCTTATTGTAAAGAGGCATAATAACCGAAAATGTCATTACTTTTTGGTCCATTTTTCAAATTTAAATAAACAACGTTCAATAAACCAAACCAGCTTATATGCATATTTATAACGCATTAAACGTTCTATCTGCAACAAATGAAAACTATGTTTATTATAATCTTCCCACACTGCTGGAGGAGTAATTTGTTTTAACACCTTAGCACGTTCTTCATTGCGTTTAGCAAGATTGGTTTCACTAATCCCTGTTGCATCAAAAATAGTTACATTAATATCAACATAAACCGGGCAAACAGTTCCTAAACCAATCGCCTCTGTGTACCATTTCCAATCTGAGACTATCTTTAATTCTTCGTCATAAAGTCCATATCTATCTTCACCGAACAATGAACGTTTTATATAGGCACAATCATGATTTAATGTCGATACAAAATAATTATGAAAAGAATAAGGTGTTTCTTTACTTTTCCCAATTACTTTACCTTCAGCACTCACCTTTATCATATTTCCATAAAGTAGTTCTGGATAATTCTTCTCTTCTAATGCTTTATACATCTTCTCCACAACATCATCACTCGCCAACATATCTCCTGCATTTAGAATCTCAATATATTCTCCACTCGCCATCTTAATGCCTTTGTTCATTGCATTGTAGATGCCTTTATCTTTTTCAGAGATCCAAATAACCTTAATGCCTTTTAAAGATGCTTCTGTTGCATATTTTTCAATTACTTCAACAGAATTATCTGACGATGCACCATCAACAATCACATGTTCAAAATATGTACATGACTGTGAAATAGTACTATTTAAAGTCTTTTGAAGACCAATTGCGTCGTTGTAGTTTATTGTAACTATAGATAATATCATTTTATAAAATCATTTACATTAAACTCACTATCTGCAACTGTTTGTAAATCAGTTTCTGACCAATTCCACCATTGCATTTCTATTAGTCGTTTTATTATTTGCTCATCAAAACGATATTTAATAACCTTTGCAGGAACACCGACTGCTACAGCATACGGAGGTATATCTTTAACAACAACAGCACCTGCTCCAATTACAGCACCATCACCTATTTTCACCCCATCTACAATGGTAACATTAGCACCTATAAAAACATCATTACCAATAATTGTCTGCTTTTGTTCTTCATAAACCACTTCATTAACCAATGAAACTCCATTTTGTTTAGCCACTGAATAAAACATTGGAGCAGTACTAATACCATCAGTTGGATGTAAACCTAATCCACAACAGAAATTAGGTCCTATAGAACAAAATTTTCCAATCCTTACATTGGTTGCATTGCTATTACGAGCAATATACGAGTAATCATCTAATACTACATGATGCAAGAAAAACGGATAAACTACATTTGTATGTTTTCCTGTAGTTACATCTACTTTTTCTGATTTAACCAAAGAATAACCTACTGTTTTTTTTACAATAGGTTTATCTAAGATTAAACCTAATAATTTTTGTATGTAGTATTTTATATTCATTTCCAAAACATCAAAAAGTTCTTTACTTTATTCATCAATGCTTTACGTCTTCGTCTGTTATACCAATGCCCTTGATAAAAATCATATATCACACGTGATGCTCTTTTATTTAACTTGATTTGCCCTTTCTCAACAACAATCCTTTCAACTATCTCAACATCAAATTTATTAGTACTAAAACAATTTGTTCCCAAATTATCAAAACCAATATTATTTGTTAGGGATTCACCTGGATATAATGTCATTGCCTTTTGTTCTAGCAAAACTGCATGCCACTTAATAAACCAAGTTTTTAAAGTTCCATTAAAATTTGCAATTAATTGTTTTGATAAATAATCTCCACCAAACCAATCAAATTCATCCCATCTATCCTTCCATTTATGATACAATTCTTCTGTATTGTCATTATATAAATTCCATGCTCTTTCCCATGTTGCCCAACCTCCTCCTGGATAAGGTACTTGATAAAAGAATGTTTCTGGTAATATACATTTATGAGGATACATATAAGCAGAAATATGCATAACAGATTTCTCTTCTTTATACATTTCTAATGCATCATTCATGTATTTCAGGAAACCTACTGATGTTATAATATCATCTTCTAAGACAATAACCTTACCATATTTCTTTACAACATCAGTTACTCCACCTACTATTGATTCTGCTAAACCTTTATTATTATTTGATTCTATAATATAAACTTCTCCACACCACTTTTCTTTTCGTACAACTTCTCGAGTAAGTTTAATACTTTTTATCTGTTCTTCTGTTGCATTTTCCTTTGGTCCATCACAATAAATATACAATACACTTTGATCTGCTAATTCATTTTTTGAAAGAGCAATAAGTGTCTGTTCCACATGCCATGGACGGTTGTAACAGAATAGTATTATAGGTGCTAGTGTCATTTCCTTAAGTATTGTAGGAACAATTTATCTGCCATCATAGAATTAAAGAACACATGATCTGCATTTATAAATTGATATTTATATTGTTTACATATCTCCCAAATAAAATCAAAAGGAGGTTCAAAACCTCGTTTACGGGCATAAAGTATATAATCAGGTAATAATCCTTTCATGACCTCTTTTTGGAAGTATTTAGATATTTCTGGTTTAAATTTCATATCTATTGGTAGAGTATCTAAAAATTCTACCAATTCTGCATCTAATAATGGGTAACGTAACTCCACACCTGCAGCTTTTCCTAATTTATTACCCAAATATACACATAATTGGTTTGCAAATGTTGAAAATTTATGATCATAAACCTCGTCTAAACCAGATTTATATGAAAATTGTGGTTGTACTTCAATTTCATCAAATTTTATTAAATCTGAATCATATTCTAAAGATGCAGTTTTAGAAAATTTCTCATAATCATTGTAAGTCCAGGCTATAGGTAATTTATCGTCTTCTAATAATGGATTATTAGCAAGTAACACATATTTCCAATTTTTAAGCATAAATTTTATATATTTACGCCATTTCTTTTTTAATGGGAAACAAGAATCAAACTCTCTACGTAATTTTAACGCACGAACTTTTGCATTATCATCTTTATAACTATAGAATAGTTCATCCCCTCCTAAGCCACTTAAAATTACCTTGAATCCCATTGCTGCAGCCTTTTTATATAAAGCAAACTGAGACATAGAAGAAACATCAAAACATGGTTCGTCTATATATTGGATATACTCATCAAATAAGTCTTGAAAATCTTCACCACTTAATTCTACTTCATGATAAATTAAATTATGCTCTTTTGCAAAACGACTAGCTATTTGTCTTTCATCGCAAGCATATTGACCTTTATATCCAGCAGAAATAACATGTACTTCTTTTTGACACTCTTTTGCAAATAATGCAAGAGTTGTAGAGTCAATACCACCACTCAATAAAACAGCAACCGGTTCATCTGTTTGCATACATCGCTTAACTGATTCCCTAATTATACGTTGTGTTTCTGCAATCGCATCTTGTTTTGTTCCTTTAAATGTAGTGTTATGATTACGTTTCCAATAAGTACGCAATCTTAGACCATCTTTATCAACAACAGCATACTCTCCTGCTCTTAGACGTTTAACCTGTTCTATCCAAGTATTCTGTAAATCTATAGGATAATTATGTCTAATAGGTTGAGCTAATTCATGTGCTCTTATTTGTGGTCTTTTAACGTATTGTAAAATTTCCTTCAAACTGTCAGAAAACACAATACCTGTTGGTAATTGAGCATAATATAATTGTTGTATACCTAACTTATCACGACAAATAAGTAATTGTTGCTTACTTCTGTCATACAAACTAAATGTTTCGTTTATATATTTTACACAATCACAGCCATATAGATCATATAATGAAACAATTTTGTCAGAAATTTTAGTATCATTATTCAAACATACTACTTGAATAGAATTTCCTAAAGTCTCTACTATCTCACTTTTAATTTGACAAGTCTGTGAGATAAAATCATATAAAAATAATATAGATTTCATTAATTAAAAATATATTTAAACAAAAATCTAAAATTAAATGTATGTATAAAAACTAATAGTGCATTATATATAGACTTTGGTCTGTCTTTTTTATGCTTTTTCAATGTATTTGAAGACCATTTAAGTGCATCTATATATTTTTCTTTAATAATAATGTTATTCTTATTAAAATTATATAGTTCTTTATAAATTTCTACGACTGTATTACATTCTTTTATTATGTTCATAGACGAAAAAACGCCACTACCTGTTACTTGATATACACCACCATCAAATCCAAACAAATATCCTTTGCCATTCATCAACAAATGATAAATTTGGTGCATATCTCTATAATATTTATATTTAAGCATATCATCTAAATCAAACATACTAACACGATATACCATTGTGAGAGGCTGAGTTATCCATTTCTCAAAGAACATTTCTACTGTTACATCAACACCCTCTTCATTATTTTGAAATAAAAAACCACATTGATCGCCTTTTGTAGTTCCATCAACTACATTAAAGTGTTTGCAACGATGGAAAGTAACACTATATTCAGGATTCTTCTCTAAGAAGTCTACTTGTTTTTGTAATTTTAATGGGTCTATCCAATAATCATCGCCCTCACAGAAAGCTATATATTTACCTTTTGCCGCTTTCATTGCTCTACGCTCATTAGCTATAGCACCTACATTGTTTTTTGAAGTAATTAATCTAATTAGTTCAGGATATTTTTCTGCATATTCTTTACATATAGCCAATGTTCCATCTGTACTACAATCTTCAGCAATAATAAACTCTATTGGAAAGTTTACTTTTTGCATCAAAACACCCTCTATACATTTACGTATATAAGGTTCATGATTATATGTAATAGTTACTATACTAACTAATGGTTCTTTCATCACACTAAAGTATAACGATTCAACAATTCTTTTGTTCCTTCCTTACCGTTGTGCATAAGCACATCTATAATGGATAGATGAGGAACGAACTCATCAGAAAATTGTTTGTATTTAATATCATCCATTTTGATAAAGTACAAATCAATTCCATATTTCTTAAATTCATCTTTGGAATATAATTCTTGACCACCTATTGCATTAATGTAAGTATCAGCTCCTAATATCTTACAGATATGCATAACCTTTTCTTCTGCACGTAAAGAATTATCTTTTTCAAATGATGACGATAAAATTAGTTCTGTTTTTATATCTAGGAAGTTACAAATCTCAACAAAACTATTGTATATAAATTCACCTAAACCTTTTTTATGGTAATTACATATCGACTCAATCAAAGGATATACTTCGCTAAAATATGGAGCTTTTGAATAATTGCATTTAACGGTCATTAAAAATCCCTTGAAATTATCCTTAAAACTAATCTCATTTATTAGTTTATTAGGACTAGCTCCGTCCTGTATAATAGTGAACATCTTCTTTTGTCCACTTATTATCAAGTTATTGCGATTTATCCAACCGCCTTTAATATATTGAACATCATCATATACAACATATTTATCCACCGCAGCTATGGCTTGAAAATATCCAAGATACGGCATAAAATATGGTTGCATTATGGCTAATTTCATAATATTATTTCTTTATAATTATATTTAAAATACGTTCCACATCTGCTTCTGCAAGCTCAGCATGTAGTGGTAAACAAATAACTGTATCTGCTAATTTATTTGCGTTAGGCAGATTTTCTTTTGATGCAGAGATGTAACTCTTATATGGAGAAAAATCACTAATTAACGGATAGAAATATCGACGACCAAGCACGCCATTTTCTTTTAACTTGAAGTAAAGTTCATCACGCGTCATTCCATATTTCTCTGCATCTACAAATATAGGAAAATAACTGTAATTATGACGCACTCCTTCTATATCATTTAAGAAAGAAATGCCATTAACAAAAGATAAAGCTTCACGGTATGCATATGTTACCTTTTTACGATGCGCTATTGCATTATCAACATGTTTAAGGTTTAGTAAACCATACGCAGCACGTACTTCGTCCATTTTACTATTTATGCCTGGAGCAACAACTACTGTTTCATCTTCAAAACCGAAGTTTTTTAGATAATCAATTTGTTGCTTCATTTCTGCTGAGTGACACACTAACGCCCCACCTTCAATAGTATTATAGGTTTTTGTAGCATGAAAGCTTAAAGTTGACATATCACCTGCCTCTAAAACACTTTTACCATTCAACTTAACCCCAAATGCATGAGCCGCATCATAAATAACCTTAAGATTATACTTTTTAGCAAGTGCATCTATCTTTTCTGTATCACATGGATTACCATACACGTGCACTGGCATGATAGCAGTAGTACGTGGTGTAATAGCAGCTTCAATCTTATCAGGATCAATATTGCCAGTCACAGGGTCTACATCTACAAACACTGGTTGAAGAGCATTCCACCATATTGCATGCGATGTAGCCACAAAACTATATGGAGTAGTAATTACCTCACCAGTTATACGTAATGCTTGTAAAGCAGTAATTAATGGTAAAGTACCATTTGTAAATACAGAGATATATTTAACACCCAAATACTCACAAAGTGCCTGCTCCAATTTCTGATGAAACTGACCATTATTAGTAATCCACTTACTATCCCAAATTTCTTCTAAATATGGTATAAACTCCTCTAATGGAGGAAGAAGTGGTGAGGTGACTGTGATAGTTTTTTGCATTATTTCTTATTACTATTAATCTTACTTATTAATTTTTCAACTATAAATGCTGTTGAAATTATTATATATGGCATAAAAATCTGATGATATCGTGGATGTCCAACTGTGACTAATGTCATAAATGTTGTTATCATTATTATTAACTGAATAAAAATAACTCTCTTATCTTTAAAGAAAAAGATTAAAGCTACAGAAGAACATACTAATAAAAACCAATATAATAGATTTCCACAAAACCTAACGATTTTATTACTAAAAGTAAGTTTAGATAATATAAAAACAAATTTATTTTGATTAATGATTACATCACCAGACATATCATATTGGTTATCATAGAGAAATAATTCTTTTACTTTGGATGGTATATATGAAATATAGTTAATAGGATTTTCTATTATCCATTTAATTGACCTTGACATATAAGTACTATCCTGTTGTTTATATGATAAAACATTTTTATCTTCATTACTAATGTATCCTATATTACCTTCTCTAAAAACAATATCGTTATAATTTCCACTACAATCATCATTTGCACCCATAATTAAATTCCAACCGCCTGTAGTAGATGCATAATTAAAATCTTCAAAGTTAATCTTAGTAATTGATCCTATGATTATAATCATTATTATATATCCTGCTATATAACAAGCATATTTTTTATAACTTGATTTATTTAAAAAGAAATAAATTATAACACTAAACATCCAAGCAATAGCTAAAGGTCTTACCCAATTAGCTAATGCTAGTACTACCCCTGATAAAATAATAAAGTACCATTTATTTGATAGTACTAAGTATAACGATAATAACGATAAAAAAATAAACAATAATTCTGTATATCCAAAAATAGGACTCAGCAGATTAGAAGTTAATAATAAATATAACCAAATTGAAATATAACCAATTTTTGAGTTAAATAATTTAGCTGCTAAATTATATAGCAATATGACAATAAATAAATTTAAAATAATCTGACTATATAGTACTGCCTTAAATGATCCAAATATAGAATGAATAAGTATTATATAATTTACATATCCTGGAGCAAAAATAAAATTATCATGATAATTTAAATTATTAGGATATAAAGTACAATTATTAATGGCTTGTAAAGCATAATATCTATATGAATCAGGATCTCCTCCTCCATCTATTGTAGTTATTCCATATGCTGTTACAAGTATTATTTGTAATGCGACCCATATAATAACAAAAGATATTGTTATATATTTAATGCTATAATTATGCTTCATAATTAAATTTGATAAAATTCATCAGAATATTTAAACATCGGATAATCACCTTTACTATCTCCAAAAGATATTATATATAATTCTTCTCTATTAACAAAAACCTCTCTTATTCGTCTCACTTTTTCTTCGCCATTACAATTAAGAGTTAAAAACTTACCAGTAAATTTATTATTTATAAATTCTAATTGAGTTGAAATAATATTATTAATACCATTTGATTCTGCCCATGGTCTAATCCAATTTTGAATTGATGCAGAAACTATATACACATCATAACCATTTTCTTTATAAATATTTATCTTTTCTAATAATTGTATATTATTTTTTCTATTTAATATTATCTTAAAATCTGTAGATATTTTATTAATTTCTTCTTCTGTATTATTTTTTAAATAATATGATAACATTATTTCTTTTGTTCTATGATTTGAAATCAATCCCAAAAAACCTAAAATAAGAATTGGTAATAATATTACAAGTCCAAGATAATAAACGAAAGACCCTTTGGCAAATCTTAAAAACATAAACAATGAATCACCTCTTATTAAGGTTCCATCAAAATCACAAAGAATAATTTTTTTATGCATATATTAGATAACAAAATACAACCACATATAAAAACATACAAATTTGCAGAAATCTATCTTTATACATTAATTTTGTAGGACTCCCAGAATCATTTTTTATTATTGAAATTTGCAAGTATCTAAGAATTCCCAATAATACAAATACAAATGTAATGTATATCATATCAGTACCATAATTTTGTATTGTTTTTGGATCTAAACAATATTGTAAATATGCAACAATGGTTACAGCAGAAATAATAGACATTGCATTATTTATAAACTCTAAAGAGTATTGATCAGAATTATGTCTCATCTTAATCCCTGTATCTAAAAGAATTTTACAATCATTTCTTCTTTTAGCTAAAGCTAATAAAAGTGTTATTAAAAAAGACATTATTAGAATCCATTTTGAAAGTACAACATTTACAGCAATACCACCAACTAACACACGCAATGTAAATCCCAAAGCAATAACAGCAACATCAATAAGCGAATATTTCTTTAATATAAATGTATACAACAGATTTAATATTGTATAAAATTCAATAATACACAAGACCTCAAAACTTATAAGACTAAAAAAATATAATAGACCTTTAATAACTAATAAAACTAATATTATAAAATATGCAGTACCTATTTTTATTTGTTTTGAAGCTAGAGGTCTTTTAGACTTCTTAGGATGGAGTCTATCTACATCAATATCTTTTATATCATTTATTATGTATATAATACTACTAGTTAAAGAAAAATATAATGCAACTATACAAGTTGGCATAAAATATTCTATTAGGAATATCTTCTTGTCAAAGAAAATAGGTAAAAAAATAAAAATATTTTTTATCCATTGTTCAACTCTTAATAGTTTTATAATATTTATAAGTTTATTCATTTTCTTTATGATGTTTAGTTAATAAAAATTTTAAAACTAAAAAATTTATCGGGAATGCTATACACATAGATATTAGTAACGCAATGTTAGAAGAAAAGAAATTAACAAATATTTCCAAAAACAGCCATTGTAATATAAAATTCATTATATGACTTGATAAAAATTTTATAAAAGCTAAAATTGAAAATTTTACATTAAAAGTAAATAACGTGGTTAATATATAATTAAATATGAAACTTAGAACATAACTAAATATAAATGCTAATCTGTATATTGTATACTCCTTTAATACATAATATAAGATATATTGTATTAAGACAGCAATGATACCTACGATAATAAATTTTATAAATCTTTTAATATTTTGTATAAAAAACTGTCTTATCATATTATTAATTTTACTATGTATTCTTTAAAAATAAATTCATCCAACTAAGTATTTGTATAATAATGAATAATTTTTACAATTTAGTTTTTTAAACAGAAGTAAGAATACTCTCATAAAACGTAACCTCAATCTGTTTATAAAATTAAGATTAACTAGTAAGCGATATATTTTACCTTCTGTACTTTTTATAGACAATAAAGTTCTATCAGTTAGACTTAGTTTATAGTTCTTTTTAGACATGACCTTAAACAATTTGATAAATTGATGAAGACCATCTTCTAAAAAAAAGTCTTTAAATTTTGGAAGAAATTTTACATGATGTAAAGGTAATAATGCATACTCTACCAGATTGTCATCTCCTTTCAATGTTTCTGTTATACTTGTATTATATTTTACCCAAACATAATCTGCCCTATTTATATATACACAAGGTCCAATTTGTAAATGATGTTGTGTTATTATAGTATCATCAAAATGCTTCCCATAAACTTTCTTAAAATCAGTATCATTATCACGTTTCATCATATAACACTGATTTAATGCTCTATATCCATTTAAAATGAATTCTTTGGGAGTTACAACAGATTCTGTAGCTAATCTTCCATTTAATGGCCATATTTTCCCTGTTGATATATCATCTCCATCATTTATCTGCCATACATCTTGCATACACATAGAGCATTCAGGATATTTTTCTAGTGTATCTATCTGTAACTGATAGATATCCTCTGACTTCAAATAATCATCTGCATCTATATTTACACAATATTTCCCAACTGCATGAGTATAAACATTTAATTTATTCCATCCACAGCGTTCTGATACATTCAAAGGATCACATTCATTTGAATTACATTGCGTTCCCACCACTCTAGGAATCCAAAAATCTCCATTTTGTTTTGGTTCTTGATATTTAGTTGAATACTCACAAATAAGTTCCCATGTTCCATCTGTTGATCTATCATCACTAATTACAATCTCAAAAGGCACTTTGATTTTTTGAGATAATAGACTATTCATACATCTGATCAACAATTCTCGTTGATTATGTGAAATCACTAATATAGAAAGAATTATATTTGACATTTAATCATTTTTTACCCATATTGAAGGAAGAACTACTTTTGAATAACTATCGTATGGAGTCTCACGTTGTATAAACAATGAATTTTGCGAAACATAGAAACTAATGCAATCTCGAATCCAATCATATGTGTCATATGGAGATCCTAACCAAACATCTGAAATATATGCACCTGGTGCTAAGTTTACATTAGATATATTGCATCTTACATCATATATTTGTCCTGCTTTTAAATTAAGTAAATGGAACTGACTATCATAATTTGATACATGCGCGACTTGATTAGCATCTTCATCTTTTATATCAAAACTAATATCTACTCTTTCACAATCACATTTACATTCTATTTGTAAATCAATTTCTAAATCACCACCTAAAGCAACTTCATTACTACTAATCTTAGATTCTAAAACTCTTACAGAACCATTCCCTTTTCTTTCGAAATCATTAAGAGTTTTTTGACCTGACAAATAATGTGTAACTACATCATTTATATTACCTGATGTTTCTATCGTACCATTATTTAGTAATAAACCACTTTTGCATAGTTGTCTTATACTCGCCATATTATGACTTACAAAAAGTACGGTTCTACCCTCTCCTCTTGATACATCTTGCATTTTACCTATGGCTTTCTTTTGGAATTCAGCATCACCTACTGCAAGAACTTCATCAACTACTAGAATTTCTGGATCTAAATGAGCTGCAATAGCAAAACCTAAGCGTACTGTCATACCAGAAGAATAACGTTTAACAGGGGTATCGATGTAACGTTCACAACCAGAAAAGGCTACTATTTCATCTAATTTACGGGTTATTTCAGGTTTAGTCATCCCCATAATAGAACCATTCATATAGATATTCTCACGACCTGTAAGTTCTGGGTGAAAACCTGTACCGACTTCTAAAAGTGATGCAATACGACCTCGTGCACGAATAGTACCCGTCGTTGGATTGGTTACACGAGATAACAATTTTAATAAGGTACTTTTACCCGCACCATTCTTACCAATAATACCTACTACATCTCCTTGTTCCACCTTAAAGTCAATATCTTTCAATGCCCATACATAGTCACTATCTGCCTTGGATGCACGGTCATTAACAGACCCAATTTTTAAATAGGGGTCTTCTTTGCGTAAAATCTTGGTTTGCCACCAACGATTAAGGTCGTGACTTAAGGTCTTGGTAGAAACCAAACCCAGTTTGTATTGTTTGCTTACGTTGTTAAATTCTATTGCGGTACTCATAATTACACTGTATCCATGAATGAACGTTGAACTTTATTAAATATCACTATACCTATTGTTAGTACTACAAGCATAAATGCAAAACTATAACCTAACAATCCCCAACTAAACTCGCCTACTCCTAAGAAACCAAATTTGAATGTTTCTACTACTGCAGTAATAGGATTAAGCATCATAGCAAATTTAAGAGTTTCATTTGTAATGGTACTTAAAGGGTAAATGACTGGAGTACCATACATCCATAATTGTACAACAAAAGTGAAAAGGATAGTTAAGTCACGATACTTAGTAGTTAACGATGACACTATAATACCAAAACCAAGTGATAGACCTGCTATCATTATAATAAGCACAGGAAATAATAATGCATACCAATTTGGACATACATTTACACCTGTACATACAAAATAAATATACACTACTGCAAATAGTAAGAATTGAATAAATAATTTTACCAAACCAGCAGTAACAGTAGAAAGTGGTGCTACAAGTCGTGGGAAGTAAACTTTACCAAATATATTTTGATTGGCAACAAATGTTTGAGATGTTTTATTTAAACAATCTGCAAAATATTGCCAAATACAAATACCAGCCAAATAGAAAAGCGGTTGTGGGACTCCATCAGTAGGGATACCTGCTATACCACCAAACACTACCATATACATAATTGTAGTAAGCGCTGGTTGTATTAAGAACCAAAGCGGTCCTAAAATTGTTTGTTTGTATTGAGTGATAATATCACGTTTAACATACATTACAAACAAATCACGATAGCGCCAAAGTTCTTTGAAATCAACTTCCCAGAGTTTGTTTTGCGGTTTTATGACTGTAGTCCAGTTTTCCATATTTATCTTTCTGCTCGCATTGGGTTGGTTAAGAAATCTTCGTATGCCATGCGAATACCATCACGAAGTTCTGTTTTATATGTCCAGCCAAGGGCTGAAGCTTTACTTACATCTAAAAGTTTGCGTGGTGTACCGTTTGGGCGAGTGGTATCCCACTCTATTTTGCCTTCGTATCCTACAGTTTCTGCCACTAATGTAGTCAAATCTTTGATGCTTATTTCTTTACCAGTACCTGCGTTTACGGTTTCGTTGCCACTATAGTTGTTCATTAGGAACACACATAGGTTTGCTAAGTCATCTACATAAAGGAATTCACGTAGTGGACTACCATCGCCCCAGCAAGTAACTGTTTCTAATCCAGCTTCTTTAGCTTCGTGGAAACGACGAATAAGTGCAGGAAGCACGTGAGAGTGCTCTGGATGATAGTTATCATTTGGACCGTATAGGTTGGTTGGCATCAAACTAATATAATCTGTACCGTATTGACGGTTTAGGTATTCACAATATTTTAAACCAGAGATTTTTGCCAAAGCGTATGCCTCGTTGGTTGGTTCTAATGCAGAGGTAAGTAAACAACTTTCTGGCATTGGTTGTGGTGCAAGGCGTGGATAGATGCAAGAAGAACCTAAAAATTCTAGTTTCTTCACTCCATTTTGCCATGCAGCATGTATCACGTTCATTTCTAGCATCATGTTGTGATACATAAAGTCTGCCAAACCTTGTGAGTTTGCAATAATGCCACCTACTTTAGCAGCTGCAAGGAATACATATTCTGGTTTTTCGGTCGCAAAAAAGTCGTTTACCGCTTGTTGGTTGATTAAATCAAGTTCAGCATGCGTACGGGTAATGATGTTGGTATAGCCTTGACGCTTTAATTCACGTACTATGGCACTACCTACCATACCACGGTGACCTGCTACGTATATTTTTGATGATAATTCCATGTTAATATTAGGAGGTCCCTGAGCTTGTCGAAGGGCCCGACTAAATTTGTCGGGGACTTCGACAAGCTCAGTCACCGATAAATTATTTTACAATACCACGTTCAAGATATTCAGCAAGGTTTGTACGGACATGCTCAGCAGCGCGTTCTACCGCGACTTTTTCCATGTCGTGTTTTACCATAAGTTCTACCAGTTCGCTGAAAGAGGTGCGTTTGGTTGGGTCCCAACCTAGTTCACGTTTTGCTTTTGAAGGGTCGCCCCATAGGTTTACTACGTCTGTAGGACGATAGAAATCTGGAGAAACTTCTACAAGCACACGACCTGTTGCTTTATCTATACCTTTTTCGTTTTCTTCTTCTCCAACAAATTCTAGTTCAATACCAGCGTGTTTGAATGCAAGGTAGCAGAACTCACGCACAGAGTGTTGTTCGCCTGTAGCGATAACGAAATCCTCTGGTTTGTCGTGTTGAAGGATAAGCCACATACACTCTACATAGTCTTTGGCATAGCCCCAGTCGCGAAGTGAAGATA
>JAEIGA010004095.1_pt1 | contig 22552 bp, 10 predicted proteins | sample 9270691 | NCBI WGS metagenome assembly JAEIGA01 (sample SAMN17057246, study PRJNA624740) | gut metagenome | biome: biome; isolation source: fecal sample | host: Bos grunniens | place: China: Xizang | collected 2019 | reverse complement strand
CTGTGAGGGTATCAATACCCTTGTCGGTCAACTCAATCGTCTTATGTTTCTCGTCGATTACGAAATACAGTTCATCAGTGGCGACATGCATATTCTTCTCGTTCTCTTGCATGTAGAACTCCTCAGTTTTTTGCAAGCGCACTTTTACGCCCGGCTCACTGAGGTATTTGATAAGTGCTTTGCTCTTAGGCATACCCTTGTATGCACGGAAGAGCGAGAGTTCACCAGCCTCACGTTCCTTCTCGTCTGCACTCTGCATCTTCGCTTTGGCTTCCGCAAGGAGTTTGGTAGTAAGGGTATTTTGTGTACGCACAAGCAGCTCTACACGGTGCTTGTATTCATCGAAGAGTTGGTCTTCGCCTTTTGGCACAGGACCACTGATAATCAATGGAGTACGTGCATCATCAATCAACACAGAGTCCACCTCATCCACGATAGCGTAGTTATGTCCGCGTTGTACGAGGTCCATAGGACTGGTGGCCATATTGTCGCGGAGGTAGTCGAAACCAAACTCATTGTTGGTACCGAAAGTAATATCGCATGCATACGCACGGCGACGCTCATCGGAGTTTGGTTTGTGCTTATCAATACAATCTACGGTCAAACCATGGAACATATACAGCGGACCCATCCACTCGGAGTCACGTTTAGCCAAATAGTCGTTGACAGTCACCACGTGTACACCCTCATGCGTCAAAGCATTCAGGAATACTGGCAAGGTAGCCACCAGTGTCTTACCTTCACCCGTAGCCATCTCGGCGATAGAACCGCGTTGCTCTTTGTCGTTCTTCACAGCGCCATGCAGCACCACGCCACCAATGAGTTGGACATCGTAATGCACCATATCCCAGATAACCTCGTTACCACCCGCAGTCCATGAGTTATGATAGATAGCCTTGTCACCATCAATATCCACGAAGTCGAAGCGAGGATCAGCAGCCAAGTCACGATCCATCTGTGTAGCTGTCACTGCGATGGTCTCGTTCTCTGCAAAACGGCGAGCGGTACTCTTGACAATAGCAAACGCATCTGGCAGGATATCGTTGAGCGTCTTATCATAGATATCCAGCACTTCTTTTTCAAGGCGGTCAATTTCATTATACACTTTCTCGCGCTTGTCAATATCAAGCGATTCGATGCTTGCTTTGAGTTCGATAATCTTGGACTTATCCGCAGCCACCGCATCTTGCAAGCGTTGCATCAACGCTGCACTACGTGCACGCAGTTCATCGTCACTCAAAGCATCTATCTGAGCATAAACCGATTTTATTTTCTCTACATATGGCATCACAGCACGCATATCCTTTTGCGACTTATTGCCAAATAACTTTGTTATTATTTCTACAAATCCCATATTATATATTTTTTAATATCACTTATCAACTGTAAACTGTAAATTGTCAACTGTCAACTGCCAACTGTCAACTGTAAATTGCCAACTGCCAACTGCACAAATTAGCGTGCAAAGTTACAAAAAAACATTGACATATACAAGTTCTTTGCATTTTTGTCTAACACAATTATAGTATAATTTTATATTTCTCACTATCTTGGATTATCACAAAAACGCCCTTCTGGCCCTTAGGAAGTTCATTTCCAACAAAACGCCCCATGATATCATAAACTCGCATTTCGGAAATAGTAACTACGTCATCCAAATTAGATGCAGCCCCAGCCCACTTCGCATACAATGTTCCTTTCCAACCAGCTGGTATTTCTGTAAATTTCTTACCTCGCAGTGCTTTACTATTGTACCAGCCTCCAAACTCACAACCATCCTTTCTTGGAATAGGCAGTATATATGTTTCCGTAACATAGGTTGGCAATTCTACATCCACCACGCCACCATTGAGTTCCCAAAATATCACTGCTGGGTGTTCAAATACTCCAGTCCCCTCAAAAGTAGCAGCTGCATGTTCTATTCCATAACGATCATAAGTACAAACTGCTATAGTAAGTTTACTTATATCACCTAAACCTGTTAAATCAATATATTTATTATAGGTCATTCTGTAGAGATATTCTGGGTTATCAAATGCATTTTCCCAACTCATACCACGAGGAAAGGCATAAACAGTGAAGCGCTCTGCAGTGGGGTGCGACCACGACAGAATAGAATCGGTAAGTATAATATCTGTAGGTGCAGTAAAAGATTCGTTTGCTTTCCAACTCATTGGCGGCGGCAGAGCCTTTAATTGAAAATGAGATGCTTTAAGTTCCCTGAATAATTGCATATAAGCTGTCGTGTGAAAAAATACTGAACCAGTATAACCTGACGATAAATTCGCACGATTGGCATCTATTTGACGTTGAAGTTCCACGACTCCATCACCATATCCAGAGAGACCTGCAGTAGGATCTGTAACACCATAAGCAGCCTGCGAAGCAAAGAAATGTACACGCTGACCATTCGGAAGTTTGTTAGAAAAGTTCTCGCATACTGTCTTCGCCCACCACTTACAGAGTACATCATAATCCTGCCTTGTTGATTGAGTGGACCAATAAATTTGCGGATTGAGATAATCTACCCATCCTTGTTTTGCCCACTCCAATGCGTTACAATAGAGATAATCATACGACTCCATCGCACTGATACCTGCTGGTAATGAGATGCCATAAGCCGCTGCGGCACTCGCTTTCATGGACCAACTACCAGGAACTCCCATACCAAAGCGCACCCATGGTTTCACTTCTTGAATAGCCTTATATAACTTGCATATTACGGAATCTACATTGGCACGACGCCAGTCATCATCGGTACTACCATCTCTATCCATATCTTTAACATTGGATGGCTTATACAATGCCTTTGATTGAGCATCCTCGCTATAAGTACCGCCATACGCATAAAAATAATCATCCATCACTATTCCATCTATATCATAGTTATTGATAATCTCCATGATGACATTATGTACATATTCGCGTGCTTCTGGATATCCTGGATCTATGATTTGTCCCTTAAAGGAGCTATTATTATACTTAATTATCCATTGCCCTGCATTTTTCCAAACAAGATCAGCGGTATCAAGCACTCCAGATGATGTAACACGGAAAGGATTTACCCATACATGCAATTCTATACCTCGTTTGTGCGCTTCTTCAACAGCAAAAGCCAATGGGTCATAACCCGGATCGCCGCCTCGTGTACCAGTGAGCGATTGAGACCATGGCTCATAAGAAGATTTATAAAGCGCATCGCAGAAAGAACGAACCTGCAGACATGCCGCATTCATATTACCGAGTTCCATAACTCTAAAGATATCGCATAAATGTTCCTTCTGTGACTGTACACTAGTTGTTTTGGGCCAATCTATACCATTACCCGTGAGCCACGTTGCACGAAACTCATGTATTGGATTCTCTGCACCAATGCCTATATGTGCAAAAAAGACTGCAAGAAGCAAAATAATTGTTTTTTTCATTGTTTTATGGATGAGAATAATTTTTCTGCAAAGGTAGTATATTTTTTGCATTTATGCAAGAGAAAACAAAAAAAGAGGGCGTGCACACCCTCTTTTAATATCGATTGTCTAATCGATTCGTTTTTCACTAACTCTCTATACTCGTTTATTTTCTAATGGTAGCACCTTGTGCGTTATAAGTTTTACCATTTAAGAGTATGTGGAGATAACCATTTTCGATGAACTTGCAATTGGTACTTTCTGGCATTACAACTTGCTCTACATCCGAAGATACAGCAGGTTCAAATTGCACGCGTAAAGCATCAACACCTATCTCACCCTTTCCTGACAAGAAAGAAGATTGGCGAACCAAACGGAAGCCCATGAATTGGTAATCTACGCCTGCTGGCAAAGCGGACATATCTGCCTCTTGATAGAGCCAACCTGCATAATCCAAATCACAGATCTTGGTATATTGGATATCACCTTCTACAGCCCACTTCGCATAAAGTGTATTGAATGAGTAATCTGCATTGATATACATACCCAAAATAGAATTGCTATTTCCCAAAATAGCAGTCACATTATCAGCCACATAGATAGCTTCACCATTATCCTCAGAGAAGGTATATGAGAATTTATTGGAAGCTAAACCTTCTTTTTTAGAGTTCTTATTAATACCTGTAGATACAGATGCTACGCCCACAGAGTTTTCTTTATCACCCTCAAAGAATACGGTATCCAAAGAATTCACCATAGGAATAGAAGTAGAGACTTCATCACCTGTACGGAAAGCGATTGTAACAGGATCGGTCACAAGCACACCATTCACATCGACCACATCTCCACCAATGACCATCTTATAGTCTGAATTTGCGACTAACGTACCCGCTTTCAACTCAAATCTTGCGGAACCATAAGGTTCTGGTGCTGCACCATTAAGTTTGATATTACGTGCTACGGGACTAATATCCTTGCCATTAGCATCATAAAGTTTGAGGTATTTGTTAGCAGTATTGGCCAATTTACCATCAAAAATAGTAATAAACGCAGCATCTAATGGAATTCCTGTAGAGCCATCTGCGGGATAGGTTTGAACTACCTCAAGATTACCACGCAATGATGTACGGAACTTGAATGAGAATGGTTCCTTGAGGTGATTGTCAAAAGTTGTATCGGGATGGCATGCTCCCGTACCAATAGTAACCGTATATTCAGTACCTGGTTCAAAGCGCTTAGCAGGTTTGAAGCGCAAGGTGCGACTGTCGTTCTCGAAAGTAACAGTACCCTCTACTGCAGGTGAAATTACAAGTGCATCAGCAGTAGCCTCTTCATTCATATCCCAGTTGAAAGAAATAGTAACTTGTGTAGAAACGAGTACACTATCGGTGAGTTCTACTTTGGGTGTATATGCAACTACCTCTGGAGGTGACTGACGCTTCATAGACACAGCAATGATTCCATAAGAAATCTTGTTATTCTCAACTACAAGTGTTTGCTCTTGTGGATAATAATCTTCTGCTTTAGCTTTTACAATATAAGTACCTGGCTGGAGATTCCAGAAGAAATAGCAGCCATTATAGAGAGTATCAGTCACATAGGTATCAATCAATTGATTATTTTGCCAAAGTTCCACCACTCCACGGTTAATCGGACGATAAATATCACGAGTATTCTTACGAGGCTTATAGTCTGGGAAAGTTTGTTTTTGATACACATCGTGAACTTTACCGCCTATCGCGCCATAAGGTAGTTCGCTGTCACAGAAGTACTTATAGAAAGTTTTCGCAAAATAGAATGCCTCTTGACGTTTGTAGTCTATATTCACAAGTCGATATGTTTCAGGCAAATAGTCGTGCATCATACCTTCAGAAATAGTACCTGGTACTCTCAAATTACGCAGCACACCATATCCATTGCTCCAATCCATAACAGTACGAGCAAAAGTTTTATCTCCAACAATCTGCGGTTCTCGCGACCAACAGCTAACCTCGTTCATATATTGATTGTTACCCATTAATGTAGTGATTGCACGAGCTTCGTCACACACAGCTTGAGGAACTTTATCTGAATATCCATTTAAGCCATATGGATCACCAGGGGTAATACCCGAGTGAATTTGGAGAATATAGTTGGAGGGGTTACCTGCATTGGAGTGAATAGATAACATAAAATCTGCTCCATAGGCATTAGCCTCAGCTACAATACCAGATAATGAACGATCGTCAGCAGTCGTATTGGTAATACGCGACATCTTGGTTTGAAACCCTAAATCACGGAGCATCGTATCAAGACGCATACCTTTGTCAAGGTTAGACACGCTCTCCCAAAAACTAAATCTACGAGTATAATCTTTTGCTAAAGAGTCCGCCTTAACCTCTCCTTTCTCCTTTAGTTCTTTTAACTTATCTAGATAAATAGGATGAGTTGTATTTACAGAGCTATTAATAAAAATTGGATAGAGATACATCAAGCGATCATCAGAATCATAACCACCATGACCTGGGTTGATATAGATCTTATAATCAGCGGGATTGGTAGAAGCAGCACGTTTAGCCTGACGTTTCATCTCATTGAGCAAGGTGCCATCCACCTCTTGCACCAAACGTGGCATTTCTTTGCGGATAGGTTGTTCTGTGAGATTCAACTGCATCAAACGAATCTGACCTTTCTCGGTGTGATATACAATACGACCAGAATTAGCGTCCACATTAGGATAGTATCCCATTTCCTTGGCATCAGTCAACTCTTGACGCTCCAAACCATCTACAGAAGCGATAACGATATTGGAGGAAGTGAAATAATAACCATCGTGTTGATCGTTCATACCCACGATATAGTCATTTCCGAACCATACAGGTGCATTCACATTACCTACATTAACGATCTCTTTACCATTGAGGTCGCAAACTGCGGTACCAAACTTGGTATTAAAGAGAATCATTGTTTGATCAGGAGAAAGCGATGCCCAAATATAATTGACATCACCGTGGGGTTTGAGCACCACCTTTTCACCATTGCGATAGAGATTCAGTTCGAGGTTCTCATTATCTACACGCAGTGTTGCGTTTTCATCTACAGTTGCTGTTAGATAACTAGCATTTTCTGCTTTGAGATAAGTAACGGTTTTAGCATCAGCAAAACGTGGGAAATAGCCTTCTCCCAACTTTACATTGCTGAGCACACGGATATCTGCGTTGATTGTCAAACAAACGCAAAATAATGTAACAAAAGTAAGAAATTTTCTCATAAAAGTATTGTTTTAAAGTTGTTTAATATTGTTCAAAGTAGTTCAACATCGTTTAGCGTTGTGTACCAAGAATGGTATATATTTGGTTATTGCGCTTTATGAGCAATTGACCATTCTCTACGAACTTAGTAGATTCAGAAGATGAAATCGTATTTTCCACACCTGTATTGGTAGAATCATCGCTGAATACCTCAATGATACCTGGTAAAGTAATATAATGTTCGCCATTTTCGGTTCCAGTAGTTGGGATAAATTTTAACGCTTTGAAAAGCAATGGGAATATAGCCACATCCTCACCAAAGACTTCTTTCACATTTATTTCCAATACATTCTCTTTACCTACAACTGGATTTAAGAACGTGATTTGATTGGTCGTATTCGAATTGTTAGCACGAAGCATGACAATCACCTTTTCATAAACAGCATCGCTAGTAAATGGAATCTGAATCTTTTCTGGCAACGAGTATAGAAGTGAATCCTTGCTCAATTGTACAAACTTATTACGACCTGATCCATAGGTAAAAGTGAGAGTAACAGGAACATCTTCATTAGAAGGAACTGACAATGTAGGTTTGAAAGATGTTGGCGAGGCAGTAAGTTCCCATGTTGCTGTAGCACGGAAGTCATCCCAAATTATTTTATCGGCTTCAACTGCCTCAACATTCACTACAAGTGTATCTGTAAATTCGCCTAAGGTACCTACAATCATAGTTTGACCACTAGCTTGCCCTCTAATCTCACCCAACTCGTTAATCGTAGCAATCGCAGGATCCAGAGAAGTCCACTCCAATGCTTCTGCTAGAATCTCAATCTTATTGTTTCCAACCGTACCATTGACCTCCACTTTATAAGGGTGCAATGCATCACATAAAACAGTATCCAAACGAATAGAAATAGATGCAGAAGCAATAATACGCACATCTACCTCTGTAGAGATGCCTCCCAAAATGGCAGTGAGTTTTCCACCTTGCGTACCAGATGCCAACAAGCGACCATCTGGCAAAATTTCACCCAATAAAGAATCACAAGATAACTTGATATTGACAACATTCGTATCCACAAGAACACCATACTGGTTGTACCCCAAAAATTTTGGGGCTATTACGCCGTAACGAGGTAATGAATAGATAGGTTGGTAAGGTGCAATAGCAGTGATGGTATTATCCACCTCTGGAACGCTTGCCACCGCAAACATGCCATTACCACAAGCACGCTCGCTACCATCCGAGCCATTATTCATCTGTCCAAAAGGACGAATATACAAGCCCGAACTACCACCGCCATCCCAGTTGACTGCGTAGTGAGCACCATAATGCTTCATGATTTCGCCCAGCACCTTAGTGGTACATCCTGCACTCTTATTGCTACGTCCGTCCACTACAAGGAAATACTGGATATATCCATCCTCTGATGTACCAAAAGCAGTACGAGGGTGCAATTCGTTCCAGAAATTGGATTGCTCTACTTGACCATTATTCACAATTAGTCCATAGGTATCGCCACCTATACATTGAGCTACATCCACCTCTTTGCCGTCAAAGATAAGCGACATATTTACTTCTACTTCATCACCAATATTGATTGCATCCAATGCAGTAGCCATAGTACCATGACCAGAGAACACTACTTTACCTGCAGATAGCGGCATAGAACCTACGTTTTGCTGTTTATCGGTAATTTTCAACTTCATTGTCCCCGAGGTCTGCCAACGTTCGCCCGGAAGGAGCTCTGCTTGAAGCTCTGTACCATAGGCATTGGTGCCTGTGGTAGCAGCGTTGTGGGCATTATAGAGAACCAGCTCATTTTCTGCACGCTTATAATTCACATGATGAATTTTAAGGGTATCATCCGCAGTAACGAGTGCGAATGAATAGCCAATATTTGTAGCCAAGATACCCAATCCTTCATCGGTCACACCACCTGCACGGCGAGATGTGGCAGCCGAAGGAGTGTGCGCAAACTCACTATTCACAATCGTCAAACCAACAGGTAGTCCCACATCACCAGTTGTCACAAAGAAGTCACCATTGGTACCCGCGAAGAAGATCTTGTTATCCGTGGTACTGCGAGTAGCCATTGCAGATGGACGCTCCGTACCTACAATTTGTCCTTTGCCAAGCACTTCCTCGATATGCACATATGGGTTGCGTGTATCTACCGTCAAAAGCCAGCAATCAAGACGCCCTTTGGCATCGCTCTGACGGAGCATACGTAACTCGTAGAAAGTAGCACCAGGTCCTGCTGGATACATTGATAATGTGTCAATGTTGTATGCTACGCCATTCAATGTAAGCGCTGCAAAGGATGAAACGGTAACGCAAATAGCGAAAATAGAAAGTAGAATTTTTTTCATGGTACCTATTGATTTGAAATTTGCCTGCAAAGTTACAACTTTTTTTTGAAATATGCAAACGTTTGTGATTTTTTATAAAAAAAGAGTGTGCCCTAAAGGACACACTCTGAATAATTATTTATAAGATATATCTTATTTTACCTCTGCACCGAGAGCGTTGTATTTAACGCCATTCTTCAAGATGAAGATTTGACCGTTCTCAACAACTTTCTCAGCACCTACCTTAACAGCCTCAACATCTTCTACTGCAGTATTGTCAGCAATAGTAGGATCGATGGTCAATGTGTAAGTAGCATAACCATTGTTGTTAGCGTAGATGTAAAGCACAGCCTCAGTGTCGCTGATTACGTCCACAGAAGGAACAGCGGTACGGCAACCATTAGTAGTAGCACCCAGACCATTGTGTGGGAAGAACCAGAGTGGTGTCATACCATCAAACGTACGGTCAGCATCAGCAAACTTATAGAGCGCAAATGCAGAAGTAGGAGAACCAGCGGTGTTGGTAGCAGCCATCAAGAGGAAGTACTCTTCACCTACTTGGAACTCAACAAGACCATTGTGACCTTGGTTCATTGTACATGTCTCACCCTCCTTATTAGTAACCACTTTACCAGTAGGAACATTGATGAAGTCATCAACCAAGACAGCACCTTCTTCTGGGTTACCGTAGAACAACATTGGCAAGGTATTGAAACCATCTACATAGAAGAGGTTACCTGCCTCATCTTGTGGGAAAATTTGAGGAGCGGTATTGAAACCTTTTTGATTGATAAAGAGTGATTGGTCAACAGCTGGATCCAAAAGAATAGCCACTTGCTCGCCTTCGCCAACAACGCCGTCCTTAATCAACCAACGATATACAAGCCAGTTACCTTCCGTAGCATCTGCAGCCATAACCACACCATTCTTAGTCACATCACCTGCTACACCAAATGCGTCAAAGCGGAACACGAGTGAATCCAAACCTGGGTTGTCCCAAAGAACGTCATTGATCAACTCTTTAGCCTCACCTGTTTCAAGATCTACAGTATAGATTTGGAATGGTTGGCAAGAAGCAGAAGCAGATACACAAGCACCAATCAAGCAGTGACCCTCTTGGTCGAACTTGATATCATTGTAAGGAAGAGTAGCGGCATTACCCCACGTTGGTTCACCACTTACAGAATCAGTACCAGTAACTTTCTCGAAGATGTGCTCACCCTTGATTACGATAGGATCAAGCATATCACCAGTTTTAGCATCTACGCGTACAATAGACTTAGTCTCACGGTTGATGAAGTACATGATACCATCTTTAGCAGCCATACCACGTACATAGTCATTAGTACCTGGTTTGTTAGCAGCAAAGTTATCCTCGATAGTAGAAATCACCCAGTTGTTCTCCAAAGTATAGCGACCATTAGAACGCTCTGGATAAGTATAGTCCTCTTTCACACCTTTGAGAGGTTTAACGATATTCTTAGCATCACCTACGAATTGGAAACCGTTGTACCAACCAGCTACAGCAGTAATAGTAACCTTAGTACCGATAGGATAAACTATTGGATCAAGCACCATCTTGTAGCACAAAGCTTTGTCACCACTAGCATCTTGTACAGTTGGGTTGTTGTAGCTATCATACTCAACGATAGTTACACCAGCAACAGTTACATTGGTAGCAAAATACTTAAATTCGGTAGAGTCTCCGATAAGTGGTTTCAATGTTGCAACTACATTCAATGCGTACAATTTAGCAGGCTCAGTAGATTCGATAACTGCGTTCTTAACCTCAGGAGCACCACCATACATAACTTTCACACCCTTAGCAACAATCTTGTCACCAACTTTGCAAGTTGGATTCTCAGTTGTGTAAACAAGGATACCAGCGGTAGCGTCTTCAATATAGAGGTTTTTGCCAGAGATGAAGTTTACCACACCAGATACTTTAGTTTCAGCATCATCAGCCAATGCCTTAACCTCAGCGATAGTAGGGATATACTCTACCCATTTTGCATAGAGAGTACCAGTAGTAGTAGCATTGATTGTTGTCACTTTCTCACCAGAGAAATCAGCTGTAGCATACCATCCGCCAAAAGTAGCACCCTCCTTGTAAGGAGCATTGAGCACGAACTCAGCAGTTGGTTCTGTTGGATTAGCAAAAGCATGTTTCCATACAGGAATGAAAGCCTCTGGCAAACCAGCCTTAACAAAGTTAGCCGAATAAGGCCATGCAGTAGCTTGAGTCTCTACGAAGAAAGCAGCCAAAGCGTAACGCCATGTCGCATCTGCAGCACCTTCAGTAAGAGCAGGAACAGTACCTGCACCAGCCACTTCACCTGTTTGTGGATTTTGTACATCCATAATGTATTTCTCTAGCCAATCCCATTTTTCACTATCTAGGACAGCTTGGCATTGATCGGTACCAAGAGGAGTACAAATAGTAGAAAGAGGGTTAGCAGTTGCTTTTACCTCTTCAAGAGTACCCAAAGTGATACCAGCGTCAGTTTTGAAAGCCTCCCACATGTCAGCTTTGCTCAACCAACCTTCATCGTTGGTAACACCACCGTTCAACTCATAAGTAACGGCAGCAAATGATGTTGCAGCTGCAAAAAGAGCTGCGCAAAAGATTGAAAATCTTTTCATAAATTTTGTTGTTTTTTTGGTTAATAAATTGCTTCCTCATCCGTTGTGGACACGTCCACGGTGGACCTCAGTTGCGTTAAGTAAAAAATTGTTTGTTTATTATTCGTCTAATTGGTCTAATTAGTCTAATCAGTCTAATTATTTTGGGGGAAGATAATTATTCCCAGTATATCGCCCCAAAATTGTGCGGTAATTGTGCGGTAATTGTGCGGTTATTGTACGGTGCCCCCCAGCAAGTTGTAGCGCTTACCATTGCGCAGTATTATTACTTGTCCGTTTTCTAACACTTTGATAGGAGTCGTATCCACCGACACGTCACCGAGATCAGTTGTACTACCCATATAAACCGTCACCACTGCCGAAGGTTCGGTTAGTCCCCCCTCAGCTATCGCGGACACACGAATATACCATGTCCCCTTACTAAGTCCTGTCTTTGTACACGTAAACACCGCAGGGTCATCTACACGCACCTTCGTAGTGGAACGAGGAGGGAAGTTAGACTTCTGACTAAAATCCACTTGGAACCCAGAAGAGGCTTGCTCTTTCCAAGTAACCGTCACATCATTCCCTGCAAAATGTGTGCCATTAGCAGGCGATGTGATGACTGGAATAGGTACGAACTGTGGCTTGGTGCGGAACTTGACCTCTTTACACATGACCTGCATGCCATTAAAAGACGCTGTTACCCTCACATAATAGTCACGCGAAGCAAGCAAGTCAAAAGGCAGCGTGTAACGATGTGTAGAGGAAGTAGCAACATGCACAATCGAGTTGGCATCAAACTTCGTGTTAGAGGCAATCTCAAAAGTATATTCTACCGTATGGAATGAAATACTATCGCAGACGAAGGTAGGTGAATGGAAGTCACACGTATCACCCTCTGCAGGAGATTGCATACGGAAATAGGATCCATCGAAAGCATGAATATCGGTAAAGGAATCTTCCTTATTGATACTGCGTGTACGCACGCGCCAGTAGTAGGTTCCGTCTTGGTTAAGCCAATAGACTTTGCCAAGATAGAAAGTTGTATCAGACACCTCATACTCGTAATCAAATGTAGAGAAGTCCGCCGACTTGGAGAGTTGGAAGAAGTAAGAGTCTGCACCCTCAACCGCCTTCCAAGATACATTGCATGGCATGACTGTAGCTGCATTGTTGGCAGGATATACGATTTCTGCCTTAGGCGATTTTCCCCATTGGGTATTATCCATCGTGCGAGCAGGGTGCTCGTTGCCAAAACGGTCCAACACAGCCACTGCGTAGGTAGTAGGCATCGTACCATCGGAAACGAACTTGTTGTTGAGGCTGAAGGAATTGGTATATGTAGTACCAAGCACATTGCGACTTGTAGCCACAGCCCCATGTTGTCCCACCTCCGAAGTAGGAATCTGATATACTACGAAACGTAGATTTTCCTTTGGTGCCTCCCATTTGAGGAGATTACCCTCCACACGAATATTGCTGACATAGTAGCAGTCATTAGTAGCCATCCAAGTCATTTGTGGTATGACAGAAGGACGAGCATTAACATCTTCGCCAATATAATTGAAGAAATCCTTCGTTGTCATTCCAGTGCTGAAGCTATACCAACAACTACCAGGAGCATCCATACGGTCATAGAGACGATTGAGTGCTATTTGGTCCCCTATCTCCTGTTTGCCGTGCTTACCGCTGGTAATCTGATTATCTGACACCATGGAACTGAGTGTATGGCTGACATACATGTGACGGTTGAAGTGGCATGCCATGTCAGACCACCATTTGCAGATCACATCATAATTCGCCCACGAATCAATGGTCCAATAGATTTGAGGAGCCATATAGTCGATGGTCTTCTCGTTGTACCAAGCGAGAGGGTCTGCATAGATTTGGTTGTATTGCCAGTCAGAGGATGGTGTAGGACATGGTTCTACGCCATAAACAGGGGCAGAAGTGTTGGCTTTACCCGCCACACCTGCAGGACCGATACCAAATTTGACCCAAGGTTTGATGGCCTTGATGGTATCATTGACCATACGTACCATGAGATTATTTTGTGCACGACGCCAATCAGCACGAGACATGCCATTGGCAGTAGCATCGTATTGCTCTTGGTCGTAGGAATCTTGGTAGCCAGATTGATGGAAGTAGTCATCAAAGATGATACCATCTACATCATAGTTCTCTACAATATCAGCCACCACTTTGCAGATCTGCTCACGCACCTCTGGCAAGGAAGGATTGAGGATGGTGATACCTCCACAATTCACCAACCAGTCTGGATGAGTGTTGTAGTAATCTTTCTCGTGGTCTTTGCCAAAAGTAGCATCCGAACTTGCATAGCGATATGGATTGAGCCATGCGTGTACCTCCATGCCACGTGCATGCGCTGAGTCAATCACGAGTTGGAGCGGGTCATAAGTAGGCTCACCACCACGAGTACCAGTTAAGTACTGGCTCCAAGGCTCGTACTTAGAGTTGTACATTGCATCGCAGAAACCACGCACTTGGAAGAATATCGCGTTGAGGTTCGCTTTCTCGTGCAGTTTGATGAGGGAAAGCATATATTCTTGCTGCTTGAGCTGTCCAGCAGCATCGGGGCTGCTATGAGGATTAGGCCAATCGATAGCCCAAACCGTTGTCAGCCAAGAAGCACGAAACTCGCGCTTGGGCTGTGCATGGAGCGTAAGCGCCAAGCACAAGCCAAGAGCAAGTAGTGATATTTGTTTAACGAATTTCATTAGAACAATTTAGAAGGATTGTTGTTTACAGCTACGCCGTATGCAGCAACGCCTGGAATCAAGCAGGTAACGACACCAGAAGCAAGGTTATAGCAATAAATACCAGTCTCTGGACGATTAGTTGTAGAAGAACCGTTATTACGATATGCGAAATACACGCACTCATTTACATCGTCGTAAGCTATTTGAGTAATACCTACAGACTCTACACCCGTACCCTCTATAGCAGGAAGGTTGTTATCCAAGTTGCTCTCGAAAGATTTATCGTTATATTTGATCGCTTTCTTGTTTACATCACCAGCAGATGCCATAGCCTTCCACTCTGCGTAGGTACAAGCACACACATTATTAGCAGTCATTTCCATAGCGCAGAACACCACTTTGTCGTGCTTACTAGAATAATAGAACGAACCAATCTTAATACCATCGCAGATTTTTCCTTCCTCTGGTAACAAGTCCTTATCACCCGCAGAAACAGGATCTTTCAAGATATCATCATCCATAAAGCAGAAAGTAGAAGTAGCAGTGTGGCAAGTTGACCAATGCCATACACCATTAATCTTAGCAAAGTTACGACTAACCGCACCATATGCAAGACCATTACCATAATATTGGAGATGGTTGTGACGCACAAAATATGGATATTCGTTGATGTTATATACCTTGTCACGGTCGGTGAGTTTCACCTTCATAATACCGGTGTTACGGTTAGCATAATAAAGGAAGTCACCGTCAATGCAGCCATAGAATGGGTCATCAAAAGCAGCTTGACCAGCATTGGAGATCATGGTCTCTACTTTTTTACCATCTTTAGATACCACAGAAATCTTACCATCACCCAATACACCATCCACGTCATTTACATAGTAGAATTGTTTACCTGCATCCAAAACATAAAGTGAAGAATCCTTGAATAGGATGTTGAATGGGTGTTGACCAGAAGCCACACCGAGATCAAATGGATTGATTTCAATAGTAGTATCTCTATCTGCACCAGCCAACTTGTATGCCATAATACGTCCACCTTGTACTGCATAATAGAGGGTAGGAACTTCTTGGTTGTAACCCACTTGTACATTCAATGTAGTAGTTTCCAATTCTTCATCCCCCAACTTCACGTTGAGTATTACCTCTTGTGATCCTACGTGAGAGAACTTTACTGGTGCTGGCAGATCTTCCACACCTTGACCTGTGAAAGAATCATAGTCCTTATCATCAGCATTTTTGGTATCTTTAGGGAATGTCCAAGAGAAAGTAGCAGGCTTATTTTGTGGGTTAGGCAACTCTACTTCGAATGTAACTAATGAATTACGCACCTCGCAAATAGGGTCTGCAACTTTGATAGTCACAATAGGTTTGATAGGAGCAATCATGATAACTTGCTCTTTGGAGAAATCGCCTACAGTCAATTTCACCTTGTATGTACCTGCTTTCGAATAGAAATGTTGAACCTCATCACCTTCGGTGGTTTGGCCATCACCAAAATCCCAACGAGGAGTACCTTGAGTAGATGCAGGAGATGTATTCACGAATGTAATATATGAATCTACATAAAAGTCCAAATAGTACATCGAATCTTTTTCTTGGTCAATAAAGTACTCGAAAGAAACCGCATCTCTTGGAAGCACCTCTTCCTCAGGTATATTATCGACACAAGACGCCGCACAAATAGGCAATAGTGCAATGAATAAGGTTTTCAAAATATTTGTTTTCATATCATTGATTTATTTGTCTTGTTCATATTAGTTAATAGCAATCTCTTTCGCATCAGTTTTACTATATGTACCACCAGTATATGCGCCTTCTTGATCTTTAGCAGGGTCAAAGCCTTTCTTATCGTAGATACGCAATTCAGCATTGATATAGTACTCGCGCTTGTACTCGATAGAATAGCCCTCTGAATTAGCAATCAAGTCGTAGAAGGATACATGGTTCTCCCACACGCTATCCAAGGCATGCTTAATCTTATCATAGACATACTCGGTACCAAGAGGTTCTCCTTTGATAATCCATGTAGTATCATATATCATGATCGTATCAAATTTAGGAGGACGACCACCCAAGTTAACACGTTTCTCAGTTGAGTCAACTCTCATACCAACCGTATCAAAATCCGTTAGACTTCTGATAGTATCGTATTGCTTAAAGCCATACTCCCAAGAGTTGGTATTCGCATTGAATGCAGAGTCAACCAACCATTCTGCATAGGTTGTAGTATCTCCATAGACCACAATGGTGTCACTGAGCAAGCCTAATGCACCAATCACGTTCATATAAGCACCATAGTGACGCTCATCCGCAGTAGGATTCATCTTAGCAGTCAATCCCTTCTTGAACTCCTCTGGAAATCCTTCGCCAAAATATGCGTTTAAGTTCTTTGTAAAACCAATAGTGTCTTTTGGTTGTACCCATGATACAGGTGCTAATGTATAGCTGATAGGGAACTTATCCTTGAGCACATAGGCGCGGAATGTAGTATCCCAAAGATTCTCAGTATGAGGATATGATTGAATAGTTTGTAACATACGTTTTTGCGCAGTGGTATTACTACTCATACTATATGAGAGCGACTTGATGAGTGAAGCTGTCACCAATTTATCCTCTTTTTCAAACAATTCGTACCATACTTCAGAGTGATCAATAAAGTCATCACCAACAGTAGTATAATACTGAGCGGTAAACTCCATATGCTCACCTGCTTTGACCATACTACTAGCTATATCCCATTTTGCTTCTGGTCCTACAGCACCCGTTATAGTATTCTCATCGAATGGGTCATGTTTCTCGCATGCTACCGCAGTCATAAGCAAAAGACCGAGTGCCAGTGTTTTGAATATTGTTTTCATATTATTCCTATTTATAATCACATTAAAAATATTACATCCATTCTATCTGCTCATCAGCGCATTGAACCACATTAGGGTTCTTTTTTGCCCAAATGAGACGTTTCTTGAGGATACGATAATCCAAGATCTTTTCCCCTGCTGCATTGGTAGTATAGTACCCCATACGGTCCAACTCTTTCTTATTATACTTGGTTTCGGTCTCAGTATCTGCATTGAGTCGATTTACCCATGCATTAGGAGACAATGTAGCATTCACACCATAATCCTCTGCGGTTGACCAATACGCTTCGTAGAGGTTGTAAGGACGGCGCAACACATACTCCAACTTGAAGTTCTCTGCATCTTTTGCAAACATTGCCACTTTACCATTATGCACATTCTTCACATCGTACACAGCTACTGGAGATTGACCTGAAACAACGTACTTAATACCATTTTGCGATGAGCTATAATTGTAGCGACGCATATCAGTCCACTGCTCTGGTTGGAGATACATGGCTATATACTTTTGTTGCATGAGATCAGCAAGTGTGAAGGTAGCAGCACCTGGCAACTTGATTTCCCAAAAACGGTTATATTGGTTGAGCGCATCGCCTTCCAAATTTGCCTCTTTGATACCAAAGCGAGCCATACTCTCAATTGTAGCTGCTTTAGTTGTCTCATAAGCACCCGCACGGTCACCAGCCCACATTTGTGCTTCCGCCTTGATGAACATCAACTCCTCTACCGTAATCAAAGGAATATAGCCCGTATTTTGGGTATAAGGGTTGCTACCACGGCTTTGGCAGAGCAAGTCTGGGAAAGCGGAGATAGCATCAGTTTCACCATTGCGATCAATATCGCCAACACCGATATTACTCTCAAGGTGCCACAATGCTTTTTCGCCTCGTGGCTCAATCATACGAGCAGCACGTGGGTCAAGCGCGTAACCACGGGTACGGTTGTATGTACCATCGATACTACCTAATAGTCCGTGCATAAAGAATGTAGTCGGAACTGATTGATCCAAACGATTAGCACGACTCTCCCAAGAGTTAATGATAGGCTTGAGAGGTCCCCAAGGACAGTTAGACTCGGTCACACCACCAGGATAGTAATATCGTGGTTCCGCGAAAGAAGCAAGTGCATCGTCCACTAGACGAATGATCTCGTTGCAAACGGCAGGTGTATTCTCCCAGTTAGGCAATTTGCGCAACCAAAGACGTGCCTTGAGTGCTTTACAAAGACCTTCCCACTTAGCCATATCACCACCATAAATACGATCCATCTTATCACTAATCAGCAAATTGGTAGATGCGTTAACCCATGCTGGGTCTTTATATAACTTGAGCAACTCATCTACCTCTGTATGCATCCACTCATACACTTCTGCTTGAGTATCATAACGAGGTGAACTACTTTGATATACTTGTGAGCGAGGCATATCACCAAACGCATCGGTAGTAAGCATGGTGGACATAAGCATCACGGTACGACCAATGAGAATAGCATTGTATTGTCCTTTATCTTCTGCTAATTCGTTCATCTTTTGGATGTTGGCACCAAGATCATAATAGTGACGACGCCACATTGGGTGACGGTTCACACCAAGAAACTCCCAACCTTGGCTATATGGGTAAGAACCTGTTTGGGCCTTACCAAGTGTAGTAAGTGCTTGACACATATATACGCCATATTCTGCATGATCGTAACATATTTGCGAAGCATAGAAAGTGGCTACAGGCAACACTTGATCCACTGAGGTGGAAATAGGAGAGTCTTGGGTATAGTTTATATCCAAGAAATCTTCACAACTTGTAAAGAGCATCGCTCCAATAAGAGCAGGTATAATAAATAACTTTTTCATATTCCTTAATATATTATAGGGTTAGAAAGAAGCCGAAAGGCTAATGTTGTAACTACGTGTACTTGGGATAGGACTATTATCAATACCTGCAGAACCAGTACCACCTTGACCTGTAGATGCGTTGCAGACAGGGTCCGAACCAGTATATTTAGTCAAGACAAATACGTTGTTACATGTAAAGTTAAGTTTAAGACCTTTCAATACATTTTGATTCTTCATCAACTTAGCAAAATCATAACCCAATGTCACATAACTGAGTCGGAGGTAAGAACCATCCTCAATAAAGTTAGTAGATACATTGTAGAAATAGTTGATAATATTGGTTTGGTTGAGTGTAATAGGCTTAGTGTTTGGCTCGTAATAAACATTGCCAGTTGCATCTGTATGCTCTGTTACACCATTAAATACCACTTGACGTCCACGATATTTCTCAAGGATGTTATGGTTACCGCTAGAAATGAGGTTACGGCCAGTAACATTGAGTACATCACCACCATAGCGACCATCAAAGAGGAATGAGAATTGTACGCCATAGATATTCATCGTACTATTCAAACCTGCTTGAAACTTCGCCTCACGGTTACCAATGAGTTCGTTCTTATTAGGGTTAATCTTAGGAAAACCATTCTCATCCACAATCACTTGACCTGCAGCATTGCGTTGGTAATCTTTACCTGTGAGCGCGGTCGTAGAACCACCGAGGTAAGCAGAAGTAAATACATCACCATATTGAGGACCTGTGATTTCGTGCACATCTTCAGGAAGGCCCACTACAGTACCACGGTTGAGACCAAAGTTAAGACCAAGTGTCCAAGTGAGGTTTTTGCGTTTAAGAATATCTTGTTCTAAAGTAAATTCTACACCATGGTTACGAATCTCACCCTCATTACGAGTTTGAAGGATATAGCCAGAAGATGGAGATACGCGCACAGTCACGATTTGGTTGTCCACGCGAGTGGAATAGTAAGCCAAGTCGAGACGTGTCCTGTTATCAAAGAACTTGATATCTGTTCCAACCTCCCAAGAATAAGACATTTCAGGTGCAAGGTCCATAGATGCAGATGACATAGTAGGATCAATACCATAACCACCATCAGGATAAGTACCAAATTGTTTGAATCGACGATCATAGAGGAAAGCAGGCGCATCCTTACCTACAACCGCATAGTTACCACGAATCTTCCAATAAGAGAACCAGTTGTTCTTCGTTTCGTTCAAGCCAGGAATCAATTCAGAAAGTATGATACCACCCGTAACAGAAGGATAGAAGAATGGGTTGTTGTTGATTGTGGAAGACCAGTCCCAACGCCCTGTAACAGAGAGCGATGCTAAGCCTTTGTAATCAGCACGGATTTCACCGAAGTAACCAAAACGACGACGAATAGAGTGACCAGATGTACGATCTGAAAGTTCCATCCACTCACGGTTAGTATTGGACAAACTATAAGTACCAGGAACAATAAAATCACAACCATAGTTCGACATAGAGAAACCTTGTGACATCTTGAGTTCGGTACCAGCCATCAAATCAATAGAGAACTCTTTAGGTAACTCGATCTTATAGCTGATATTAGCACCTGCAGTAAAGAGTTGGCTACGGCTAGAAGAAGCGGAGTATGAACCCAAAGCAGATTTGCTCATATTGGTAATATCATCGCTAGTTAGGATATAATTGTCTGGGTGCATATAACCACCAGTAAGACCTAATAATGGGAACACTTGATCTGCAGAAGTAGAGGTAAGCCAAGTGACATATTCATCATACTTATCCCAATCTGCATAAGTACCAGCAGGTTGCGTATAATAATCAGCAGGACGGTCACCTTGAGGAGCTTTCACCGAAGGCACCACATTGCTATCGTCCCAACGTGGAACAGAATAACTATCAGAAGAAGAGTGGCTAACATCATAGCTTACTCGACCTACGATTTGCAAGTTCTTGATAGGCTTAAGTGTCACAGTACCGTTGATTACATTACGTGTTTTCTTAGCAACGCCATCATCTTCATAAATACTAAAAAGCGGACTTTGAGGAGAACCTGTCTTCTCCGTATCACTCCAATAGCGGTGTGAAGGCAAGCCATTCTCATGCTTATAATCAGTAATATCATTATTGATTGGCCAACCATATACGCTGCTAACACCACTAGTAGAGCGTGACTTGGTATCCGTAATATTGATACCCATTTGGAAAGTTACCCATTCAGCAGGAGTGAAAGAAGCCTTGATAAGGGCACCAAAACGAGTCTTGTAATCCTCTGGGATAATACCATCCGCTTTAGAATAGTTAGCAGAAGCATATGCCTGAAACTTCTCACTACCACCGTTAACAGAAAAGTCGTACTTGTGATAGAAACCGGTCTTGAAGAAGTTGCCGATATTATCATAGATCACATCGTTTGGACCCAGCGTAGGTCCCCAACCGCCAGAAGTCTTATCCTTGTAAAATCCTTGCGAACCAGGACCATAAGTTTGTTGGAGTTGTGGCAAACGTACCGCTTGATCCCATTGCCAACTACCATTAGCTTGCACTTTAATTTTACCCTTTTCACCTTGTTTGGTAGTAATCATGATGACACCATTGGCAGCATCTTGACCATACAAAGCAGCAGCAGCAGCACCCTTCAATACGGTAATATTCTCAATATCGTTAGGGTTGATATCCGCAGCAGTAGAACCGCCACCAGAAATGGCTACACCATCAAGAATGAACAATGGCTCATTACTTTGACTATTATTCACTGAAGAGATACCACGGATAATAATTTGGCTGCCAGAGTTAGGGGAACCACCAGCATTGGTTACAGACACGCCGGCAATCTTTCCTTGGAGTGAGTTAACAAAGTTAGCGCTCTTGTTCTCTGTAAGCGCATCGCCACCGATGTTTTGCACAGCGAAGTTCAAGCGCTTTTTCTCTTGAACCACACCCATCGCAGTCACCACGACTTCCTCCATCGCGATGGCATCACCCTTGAGAGTGACATCCATCACCGAGCCAGAAACCTTTAACTCTTGCGAGGTTAAACCCACATAACTATACACCAACACAGCATTGTCTGCCACTGTCAGTTCATACATACCATCAAAGTCGGTAATCGTACCATTTGATGTTCCTTTCTCCAGAACGGATGCACCAATTACAGGAAGTCCGTCCTCCGCTGAAATCACTGTACCTGTCACGGTTATGCTTGCCATAGTAGCAACAGAAACCATCAAACAGGTCAGAACAAAGAGTATTTTCTTCATAAATATCAGATATTATAATATTATTTTTCGTTATTTATTCTCACGATAAGCATCCATCGCTTTCTTCACGCTACCATGCAAGAGCAAGAGGTCTTTTGCCTTATCATACTCCAAACCAAGCTCATCCACCAACATGCGTGTACCGCGGTCTACGAGTTTCTTGTTAGAGAGTTGCATATTGACCATCTTATTACCTTTCACGCGTCCCATCTTGATCATCGTGATAGTGGTAATCATATTGCAAACGAGTTTTTGCGCTGTACCT
>JAEIGA010004094.1_pt1 | contig 22561 bp, 41 predicted proteins | sample 9270691 | NCBI WGS metagenome assembly JAEIGA01 (sample SAMN17057246, study PRJNA624740) | gut metagenome | biome: biome; isolation source: fecal sample | host: Bos grunniens | place: China: Xizang | collected 2019 | reverse complement strand
CACAGAGCAATTAGAAACAAACGTTAATTGCATCATTCCGGACAATGAAGTTGAGTATTACACAATTCAAATTGATAGAGTAATGTATAAGGCGCTTAATCTATCGTTTGAAGAACTTTAGGAGGTTTATATGTTAGCAGTTACAAATAACTTTAAAACGGCTATACAGGCCTCTAAAAGACAATTAGCAGCGAGGGTAGAACTATATGAGGGTTCTACTCTCAAAGCGACATATACGCACACAGATGCAATTAAAAGCATCACAATAGACAGAACAGGCGAAGAAAGTAAGTTTTTCGGCTTTTCGGTAACACATAGATTCAATATTAAACTTAGAGACGTACCACGAACAATAAACGTCTCAACAGCGAATCACTTTAAAATTAGTCTAGGTTTAAACGTAAACGGAACGTATGAGTATGTTAGTTATCCGTTGGCCTACGTAACAGAGGTAAACAGAGACGAAAATACAAATGAGTTGAGTATTACAGCGTACGACCTCTTAAATAGTGCAAAAATACGCACAGTTAGCGAATTAACGCTTGAAACGTCTTACACTATTCGCGAGTTCATAAACGCGTGTAATGACCTTTTAAATGCGTCTAGCGTGGCTATTCCTAGTTTAGATATTTTCGACTTAAGTTATCCGACAGGGGCAAACTTTGACGGTTCGGAAACATTATACGAGGCATTAACAGCAGCAGCAGAAGCAACGCAAACAATTTATTATGTTAACGCATCTAATCAATTAGTTTTTAAAAGACTAGATAGAGACGGGGCGGCAGTTAAGACAATTACAAAAGAAAACTATATTTCTTTAGATAGCGGAACAAATAGACGTCTTCAAACAATAGCAAGTATTACAGAACTAGGAGACAACGTTCACGCATCAACAACTCAGATCGGAACAACTCAATATATCAGAGACAACGCCTTTTTAGATTTACGCGAAGACATAGCGGAATTAATGGAGGCAGCAAAAGAAGCAGTTGGAAACATAACTATTAATCAATTCACTTGTAAATGGCGCGGAGACATGAGTATCGAAGTGGGGGACAAATTGTACCTTACTACAAAGAACAATGAAACGATAACAACTTATTTATTAAGTGATTCTATTTCTTACAACGGAGCATTAGAAGAGTCTAGCGAGTGGAAATATACAGAAGAAGAGAAAGTTGATTCTAACCCGTCAACAATTGGCGAACTAATCAAACAAACGTATGCAAAAGTAGACAAAGCAAATAAACGAATCGACATTGTAGCGAGTGAGTCAAGCGCACACGCGGACGCCATTAGTTCGTTACAAATGAGTACAGAGTCAATAAACGCCTCAGTAACAAGTATCGAAGCAAATACAGAGGAACTAATTGAAAACTTAAATACAGACATTGCAACGTTAGCAAAAGAAGTAGAAACAAAGATAACAGCAGAAGACGTTAACATTGCTATTAAGTCAGAGTTAGACAATGGCGTTAGTAAAGTCTCAACAGAAACAGGATTCACGTTTGACGAGAACGGCTTACATATAGCAAAGACAGGAAGCGAAATGGAGACAACAGTTGACGAGGACGGAATTAGCGTTCATAAAGACGGCGACGAAGTTCTAACGGCAAATCATGAGGGCGTAGTTGCTTACGACTTACACGCAAAAACCTATTTAATAATAGGCGAAACAAGCCGATTCGAAGACTACGAAAAAGACGGCGAACAGCGTACAGGCTGCTTTTGGATAGGGGGTAGTAATTAATGGCGACAAGTGGAAGCACAAAAGTAAATATTGATAGTGGCTATTTATATCTTCAATTCAATTGGACGGCAGGAACTCCTGTTATAGCGAGCAATTATACGCCTGTTAGTTGGTCTTTAGTTGTAGGAAGTACCGGAAGCGGCGCGAAAATCAATTCAAGCGCTCAAAAGTATTGGGCGGTAACAATAGACGGGGAAACGTTTAGCGGAACAAATACAGTAGGAATAGCGGCCGGAGCATCAAAAACAATAGCAAGCGGATCTAAAAACATAAAACACAATGCAGACGGAAAAAAGACTTTCAGTTATTCGTTTGGTGTTAATTTAGAGTTAACAATTAGTGGTGTATATGTCGATACACGAAACGGCAGCGGAACAGGTACTTTGACCGATATACCGAGAAAAGCAACTATTACGGCCGCGCCTAACTTTAATGACGAGGCAAACCCTGCTATTACGTATTCAAACCCTGCAGGAACAGCAGCAACTACTTTACAAGCGTGCATTGCAGATAAGAACGGTTCAACAATATACGTACCATACAGAGACATATCAAAGACAGGAACAAGTTACACGTTCAACTTAACAACGACAGAACGTAACACACTACGAAACGCAACAAAGAACAGCAATACGTTAGCAGTTAGGTTTTATGTTAAAACGGTTATAGGTGGAGAAACTTACTACTCTTCATTAGATAAGACTCTAACAATTATAAATGCAACACCAACAATATCAAGTATTTCAATTACAGATATAAACACAATAACAAAAGCACTAACAGGAGACGCCTCAAATAAAATAATCAAAGGATACAACAATATGTCTGTATCAATGACGCCGGCAGCATTAAAAGGGGCGACAATAACAAGTCAGACAATTAAATGCGGAGATAAAACAGTTAGCGGAACTTCTGCAAGTTTTGCAAACGTTGAAACAGCAACTTTTACTTTCTACGTTAAAGATAGTAGAGGCAACACAAAAACACAGACAGTAACAAAGACATTAATTAATTACGTAAAACTTACTTGTAATATGGATAACACAAACCCAACAGTTGACGGGAAAATGTCTTTACAATTAAGCGGTAATTATTTCAATGGTTCATTTGGGGCAACTAACAACACGCTAACGTTACAATACAGATATAAAACAAATGACGGCGCATACGGCAGTTGGATAAACGTAACGCCTACAATATCCGGAAACACTTACAACGCAACAGTTAACTTAACAGGCCTTAATTATCAAGACACTTATACTTTTCAAGCGCGTGCAACAGATAAGATTAATACAGGCGGAATAAACACAGCAGAAAAGAGAGTTAAGAGTAAGCCTGTCTATGAGTGGGGAGAAAACGACTTTCAATTCCACGTAGACGCCTACGACAAGCACGGCAACAAACTAACTAACGAAATGACGTCAGAGAATCAAGCGACCGTTTCTAGTATCGGACGAGAGTTAAAAGAAACAGGATACGTTAGTATAACTCCGGTTGCAAATACGCCAACAAGTGCAAGCGTCACTTTTAAACGTACATATAAGAAGATTCCAACAGTTGTATTGAGTGTAGCAAGTAGCGTACCCGGAACTCAAGTTCTAGGATACGGACAAACAGGAATATCAACAACAGGCTTTAATGCAGTAGTAACAAGAACAAACACAGTACCAACAGTTTTATACTTCTTTGTGTTTGGGGAGGTAGACGAATGAAATATATATTAGATAGTAGCGGATATGTAGAAAGCGCGAGCTGTAATCCTATTAGCTGCGACGATAAAGTTAGTCAAGAATATAAAGGCTCAATTCCTAGTGGATACAGTTCGCTTGACGAGTGGATATTAAACGCCAATATAAGAGCGTATAAGATAAGTAGCGGTAATTTAGTTTATGACTCTGCAAGAGATGCAGCACTACAGGCAGAGTGGGCGAAAACAGGGAATTATAACGAATATTCAACAGACGAGAAAATAATAGGTACTTGGATAGACGGGAAACCTATTTATAGAACAGTATTACAAATAAACTCAATATCAACTTCAAATAGTGACTTAGCCAATATTCAATATTTACACATTGATAATCTAATCTCGATGAACGCTATTCTTTATACTGATATAGGCGGTAAGTTTCCTGTTCCTTTACATGATAGTGCTAGCAATTATAGTGTTTTATTCATAAGTGACGCAGGCAGAATAAGAGGAAGAGCGGCAATTGGTAGTGGAACATTTGAAAAAATGCTAGTAACTCTAGAGTATACAAAGAATTAAGAGGCAATATGATTCTATTAGTAATATTTATATGGATATCTTTATATTGTTGCTGCGTGGCAGCGAGCAGATCGGATAAAAACAAATAGGAGGGTTAAATGGACTTAAAAACAATTCAAATGCTAATTACTAGCGTCGGCTTCCCTATTGTTTGTGTCTTGGGTATGGGTTGGTTTATATGGCATATATATAAGCAAAGTGTAGAAAGAGAAAACAAACTCTATTCACAAGTTGAAGAAAGTAGACTTGTTAACGCAAAAGCAATAGACACAATAGCAAAGTATGCGGAGAAGTTAGATACTATCCAACAAGACGTTAAGGAAATTAAAAACGACGTTATAACAATAAAGGCACTAAAAAAATAGTGTCTTTTTTCTGTGTTCTAAGATAGTTCTAAAGTTTTTAAATAGTTATCCAATTTCGAAAAAGCCGCAAGTGGACTTTCCGCAAACGATAGTGTATTATTATAAAAAAATAGGGGGTTACATAATGTCGATTTTTAGAGTTCATAAATCAAATAATTTTACAGTAATGAGTAACACACATTTTAAAGAAAAGAAGATGTCACTAAAAGCAAAGGGACTTTTGAGTCTTATGTTAAGTCTACCGGATACTTGGAATTACAGCGTTTCCGGACTTGTAGCATTGTCGAAAGACGGCAAAGATTCCGTTATGACCGCGTTGGCGGAATTAGAAACATTTGGATATTTAGAGAGAATCAGAACTATTAACGACAAAGGACAATTTAGCGGAATAGAGTACAATATTTTTGAGACGCCACAAACGGAAATACCACTTTCGGAATTACAGAATACGGAAAAGCCTATATCGGAAGAAACGAATACGGAAAAGCCGCGACAATTAAATACTAATAGATTAAATAATAATAATAATAAAATAATTAAAGAATTAAACACTAAAGGGAGCGACATTGATATATACGAAGATATTTTAAATGATATTCAAAGCATTGAATTACGAAACCTTTACGTTGACTATATTGAAATGAGAAGAAACCTAGAAAGACCGATCACCAAAAGAGGGTTAAAGATGCTAATTAGTAGATGCGAACGTCTATCAAACTTTAATATACAAGAACAAAAGACAATGTTAGAGACTTCTATAATTAATAATTGGGGGAGCGTATATCTACCGAACGAAATAAAACAGGATAGGGAAGAAACGAAGCAGAGACAAATAGAAGAACTTAAAAACTTTTATTTAGATTAAGGCCTATTTTACGGCCTTATTTTTTTTATGGTGTAAATTGTCAGAAAATTAAAAATATTATATTGACATAATATTAAAAAGATAGTATATTGTTATTGTGAGGAGGGAAAAAATGGAAGTTTTCTGTTTACGAATAGGCAAAGACCTATATAAACGATTAAGACAAGCAGCAAAAGACGAAGACAGAAGTATTAACGGAATGATTTTACATATCATAAAAAAATACTTTGAATAGGAGAGGATATGGAACAAAAAAGTTATTATGCTGTAATACCTGCAAACGTTCGATACGATACAGGTTTACGAGATAAAGCAAAGTTACTTTATGGAGAGATTACAGCACTATGCAACGAGCGCGGCTATTGTTGGGCGACAAATGAATATTTCGCAAAACTATACGGCGTTAGCAAAGCAACAATATCTAGTCTTATAAGTGAATTAATTGAAAGAGGATACATTACTTCTAAATTAATTTATAGAGAGGGTAGTAAAGAAATCTTGAATAGGTATTTAAGTTTAGTTGAATACCCTATACAAAAAAACTTGAATAGGGGTATACAAGAAAACTTGAAGGATAATAATACAATATTTAATATTACAAAGAATAATATGAAAGAAAGAGAAATAGAAGAAATAAACGAATTGTTTAATTCATTTTTGGAGGAGAATATATGAAATTGATTAATTATTTTTTTGAAGAGGAAGAAATGGAATTAGTAGGAGAATACGCAACACTATTAAAAGTTGCAGCTATTAGTTTAGTAGTAACATTGATAGCGGTTATTTTATAGGAGGAATTATGGAGAATAGAGTAAGTTACGAACAAATTAAAAAAGCAAATGAAGAAATGGAGATGCTAAAACTTGGAGCAAAGAACTACGCACAAGTTAATCAAAGAATAAAAGCATACAGAAAAGTATATCCAACAGGAAAGATAGAAACAGAGATTCTAGAAATAAAAGACGACTACGTAAGAATAAGAGCAACAGTTACAGACAGCGAAGAGTTTATTATTGCAACAGGAACAGCAACAGAGAAACTAACAGGAGATCTGAAAAAAGATAACGTTAATCTTACGTCAATGGTAGAAAATTGTGAGACGTCAGCGGTTGGCCGTGCGTTAGGGTTCGCGGGGTTCGGTGTAGACACAGCAATAGCAAGCGCGGAAGACATAGAAAAGAGTAAAGCAGCTTCAAAGGTATTCGAGATTTACAAAGATATGTATATCCACGAAGAAGAAGCAAAGAAGATTATTAAGTTATCAATTGGCGACTTAATGCGTAAAATGGGCGTAGTTAAAGCAGCACTTGCAGAAGTAGTTGAAGAAGAACTATGGACGTCATTAGAAGAAATGAACGCGAGACAATTAAGAAAACTAGAAGAGAAACTAAAAACATTAAATATGGAAACAAATAGTTGGCATCAACTATATAACGAAAACACAAAAATAAAAGACGTTGTTGAAATTAATCAACAAGTTACATACGAGAGTAGTTGGATAAAGTTCGGAAAGATAGCATTAGAACAGGCAGGAACGGACGAAACACTACGAAACGATATAATAGACTATTACTTAGAGTTTGGCTTTAAATTGGAGGGATAAGATATGTATATTGCATTAGACGAAAATGAATTAAAAAGACTTGCAGAAGTTGAATTAATAACAGGAACAGAGCCGGAACTTATTAATCACTTAATACCGGTTAATAGTTTAATAACGTTACTTTTTGACTTGTTATGTGAATATAATCACAAAGTTGAAGAATTAGAAGACTTACAAGACGATTTAAACAACAATTACACGCGCAAACGTGACGACGAATACGAAGAGTATGGCGTTAGTCGAAATGACTTCTAGAGGGGGCTTTTATGGGTTTAATAGGCAAATGGAATTGGAAGAGAAAAAAATATGAAGAACACATGATACAAGACAATTGGGAAATAGCATTCTATAAAGAAAATATGGACGAAGTAGTTAATTGTTGTCAATGTGGAGCAGCTGTTAAATATGGCAAAACTTACACATCACTAGAAGTACATAATCATATTGGGTTAGGGTTCGCAGTATGCGAAAAATGCTATATAGAAGAGTGGAATAGAAGAAGAGAAAGCGAGAAAGAAGAAAATGAATAAATGTATATTAACCGGAAGACTAACAAAGACTCCGGAACTAAAAACAACAGCCAACGGCAAAAACAAATGCGAGTTTATTCTCGCAGTTAATAGACCGGTAGTAAGAGACGGGCAAAGAGAGGCGGACTTCCTTTCTTGCGAAGCGTGGGGCAAGACAGCGGAGAACTTAGTTAATTATCAGAAAAAAGGCAGCCTTATTGCAGTTATCGGAAGCGTTAGAAAGATGCAATACGAAAAAGAAGACGGAAGTCGAGCATATTACGATTTTGTATTAGCAAATGAAATTGAGTTTTTGCAAGGTAAAGTTACAGCAGTAGACGAGGTAGAAGAAATAACAATAACAGCGTCAAAAGAAAACGTTAACCCGTTTGAAGTGTATGAAGAGTTTGAGGCGTCTATCTCGATTGACGAGAACGATTTACCGTTTTAGGAGGTTTATGATGCTTACAAAAGAAGATATACAAAGAATACTATTCTGTATTGATTTAGTTATACAAAGTTACGGAGAAAATAAAGAGTTAGAGAAAATATATCAGAAGTTAATTGAAGTTAAGGAGAATTATGAAAGTATTGGAATTGTTTGCAGGAACGCGATCAATAAGTAAAGCGTTTGAAAAAAAGGGTCATAAAACTTTTAGTATAGAGTGGAGCAAAGATTTTGAAAATATATCTTTATACGAAGATATAAACAAAGTAACAGCAAAAGACATTATTAAGTTATGCGGAGGCATTCCGGACGTAATATGGGCGAGTCCGGACTGTACTACTTATTCAATAGCGGCTATTTCACATCATAGGAAATATGAAAACGGTGTATTGCTTCCAAAAAGTGAATACGCGAAGTTTTGTGATAAAACAAATAAGCACGTATTGGACTTAATACAGGAATTAAAACCGAAATACTATTTTATTGAAAACCCTCGAGGGTGTTTAAGAAAAATGGACTTTATGAAAGGTTTATACAGATATACAGTTACATATTGTCAATACGGCGATAAACGTATGAAACCAACAGACATTTGGACGAATATACCTGATCCAGAGTTTAAGCCGGTTTGTAAAAATGGAGATAGTTGTCACGAAAAAGCACCGCGAGGAAGCAAAACGGGAACGCAAGGACTAAAAGGTAGCAAAGAAAGAAGCGTGATTCCGGAACAGTTATGCGATCATGTAGTGAAAATATGCGAGGAGGCTTTATGACTTACGTATTGCAGCATATAAAATATGGAACATTTTATTGTTTCGATAAAGAAGACAAACGCAAATACTTTTCTATACAGCTAGAAAAGGCGTACAGGTTCAAATATGAGAGTTCGGCTAGAAGAATACTAAACAAACTAAAAAAGCCGGAGAATTGGCAAATAAAAGGTATTAGAGAGGGTGTTAGACGTGCCGTGTAGGATAAATAAGAAAGACGACGAGATGTTTAATTTACAAACAAAGTATACAAAGAAATGCAGATGCAGTTGTTCGGTTGTAATATATCCGTGGGAGAACGTAGAGCGCAAAATGTGTCGTTGGTGTGGCCGTTATGTGTATATGGACGACGAAAAACAAAAGAGATATAACTTTTTAATGGATATGCAGAAGAAGTTGAAAGAGAGTGATGTTAAGTGAATGAAGAAGTAAAGAATTGTAGTGTTATGAAATGTTGTATATGTAATAACGGAAAAAGTGGAAAGTTTATTACTATCAACGATAAAAAATATCATTTATGTTGTATAGAGCAATTACAAAACAACTGGAACGAACTAAAGAAGTGGGCAGAAGAAGAAATAAGACAAAGTGGTAGTAAATATGATAGATGGGGTTATGAAGCGTGTTTAGATAAAATGCAAGAATTGGAGGGCGTTAATGGCAGAGATAAAAGTTAGTGCGTGGGAACGTAATGACTTAAAAAGAATACTAGAATACGCAAAAGAAAAGAAAATTGAAGATTACGAACAAAAGAAAATGACACAAAGCGAGTGTTTAATGGACCTTAACAAGATAAATACAATACTGCAAAGACTAACAGGGATACCATATAAACAAGATTATAGAGTGCAAAGAATAGCAGAAAGTGAGGGAATTAAAGAGGATATATGAGATACGAAGAAATGAAAAAAGAAGATTTAGTTAAATTATGCAAAGAGTACGAAATGAAAAAAGAAGATTTAGTTAAATTATGCAAAGAGTACGAAATGAAATTGAATAGTATAAGAGAGGATAATTTCGTATTAGAAGAACACAAGATAATAAACGAAAATATATTAAACGAAAACGTGCATTTAAGAGAAGATAACGAAAGTTTAAGAGCAACACAAATTATACATTTAAACACAATGGATAACCTGCGCGAACAAATAAGAGTATATGAAAATTGTTTAAATGCAATGTCAAGAATAAGAGGAGAGTAAATGGATAAGTTTTTAGAAGTATTAATGTTAGGTTGGGTGTTTGGTGTTTTTACAATGGCAATATATAACGGGATAAAGAAGAAATGACAAAAGCAGAAAAAGAAGTATACGAAAAGACAAATGAATTATACAGCGGTTGTTGCGCTATATGCGGATCTCCAATAATAGAGATGCATCATATAAGATATGGAGCTTGTGGCCGCAAGACATATTTAGGCAACGTGATTCCGTTATGCAAAGAGCATCATATAGAAGTACACAGCAACAAAAAGAAGTGGCAGCCTATATTGATAGATATGATTAATAAGAAATTGGAGGGTTAAATGGAAATAATTATATTTTGTTTAGGAATAATAGCATTGTCGGTGCTTATGGTAGCGGTAGCAATACCGACAAATGAAAAAGAGGAGAATAACAATGACAGATAAAGAATTAAAAAGAATATTATTAACAACAGGATATACAGCTCAAGTAGATAAAGATGCTGTTTATGTTTATATCAACCAATTAAAAGAGGTTATTGAGGAAGCAAGGAAATATAATAATCAAATAATTAAAGATACAAAAGATTTTTATAGACCAACAGAAGATAGAATATATTCCGGTGATACTTTAATTGATTTAGCAGAAGCAAATATAGAAATATTAGATAAAGTAAAAGGAGAGTAAATGACAAACGAAGAAATAACAAACGATATAGCAAGTATAGTTGATTATTTAGATAAGTTAATTCAATTGTTGCAATGCAACGGGAATATAACAAGAGAGCAGGACATTGCTATACAAAAACTAGAAGAAGCAGTTTTTTGGTTAACGTATGGAGCGGAGGAATAAATGGAATTAGTAAAGATAATATTAATTGTTAACGCGATAATAAAGTTTTTCGAGGGCGAGTGGACGGTTGCTCTTATAGCGGCGGTATTATCAACTCAAATATAAGTAAAATAAAATGTAAAGAAGTGCTTAAAACGGCGCTTTTTTCTGTCTTTTTTGACAAATTAGAAAATATGTGATATATAGAGAATAGAAAGAACGTTTGTTCGCTAGTTGATAGTCACAGGGCAAGTACTAACCTCCTTTCCTTGTGAGTGTCAATTAGGCACTAAGATTAACAGATAATCTTTTCATAAGAACACAGCACACGCGCTATTTAGTAGATAGCGCGATAGTAATATAGTAGTTTAATCGGTAAAACACGGGTAATAGCTCGCGGTTGTCGTTTCAAGAGCGGCCTATATTGTTATCGCAGTATTTATTAAAAGGGTGTAAAAAGGGAACTAGGAAAAGAAACAAGTATGTAGAGGCTAGTAGAGGGTTAAGCCGTTTCTTTGTGGGGGTTTATGTGAAAGAAGTCACAAAGTTAATGATTAATGAGTTCAAATTAAGGGAATTAGGGTTCGACTTTATGGGATACCACCTACAAAAAGGCGATATATACACTTTCCACCACTTAATTATACCTAACCGCAACGGAGGGCCTTATGCACGTTGGAACGGATCAATTTTATTTAGTACACCACATAGTTATTTGCACGTCATAGAGAATAAAGATTATGACGTTTTTTCGTATATAACAAGCGAAATGATAGATATGAATATCAAAGGTTATTTAGATGCAGAGAATATAAGAAACATAGACGACGTGTTAAGAAGTTTTGAACGTGAATACAGCGGAGCAAGAACACGAAAAGGCAAAGTATTAATTAAAGAAGAGTACACGAGGAGGGTTAAGTTATGAATGAAAGCAACTTAATTCCGTTTAATGAGTTAACAGAGGAAGAACAGAGAAAGATAGCAAGCAAAGGCGGCAAAGCATCTGTTAAAGCAAGGCGTGAAAGAAAAACATTAAGAGAAGAGTTGTTATTGCTATTAGAAAAAGGCGATACACAAGAAAAGATAAGTTTAGCAATGATTAAAGAAGCGCTAGACGGAAATACAAAAGCATTTGAGGTTATACGTGACACGATAGGAGAAAAGCCAATTGATAAAACGGCAGACGTCACTAGAGATATAACAATTAATATTGAATAGGAGGCAGTTATGGCAAAGGTTAAAAAGATAGCGAAGTACACGTTAAATATTTTAGTTATTGTTAACGCGTTGCTATTAGGTATTAATGCAGTAGAGGGAATAGCAATACCTTATTGCGCTCAAATAACAGGCGTTATTAATGCAGTAAATGCTGTAATATCTACTTACTTATTAGGAGACAAAGCAGCATCATTAAAGAAAATAGGAGGATAGTATGGTACAAATCAGACAAAACTTATTAAGCAAGAGTTTATATAGTTGGAAGTCTCCATATGAAATGAAACCGACAAGAATCGTTATTCATAATACAGCAAACGACGCAAGCGCGGACGCAGAAATTAAGTATATGAAAAAGAGCGAGAAACAGGGCGGACGTCAAACTTCATTTCATTATGCAGTAGACGACAAAGAGGCAGTTCAAGGACTTCCAGAGAATAGAAACGGTTGGCACGCAGGCGACGGAAACGGAAAAGGAAACCGCGAGGGGATAGCAATTGAGATATGTTATTCAAAGAGTGGCGGAGAGCGCTTTATGAAAGCAGAACAAAACGCAGCCGATTTAGTAGTTGATATTCTTAAGCGTTACGGTTGGAGCATTAGCAAAGTAACAAAACACAAAGACTACGCAGATAAATATTGTCCGCATAGAACGCTTGACTTAGGTTGGCAACGTTTCTTGAATATGGTTCAAAGCCGACTAGACAAAGAAACAGCAAAGCCTGTGGAAACTGTTAAAAAAACTGTGGACGAGTTAGCAGACGAAGTTTTAAAAGGTTTATGGGGTAATGGAGCAGACAGACGCAAACGTTTAGAAGCTGCAGGATACAGTTACACAGAAGTACAAGCGCGAGTAAATCAAAAACTTTACGGACCAAAACCAAAGAAAAAGAGCGTTGACGAGTTAGCGCGTGAGGTTATCCGTGGAGAGTGGGGCAACGGCGAAGAACGTAAAAAGAGATTAAGAGCAGCAGGATACAGCTATACAGCAGTACAAAAAAGAGTTAACGAGTTGATTTAGTTGGGAACAATAACACTTAACTTAAAAAAGAGTGAGTTTGTCCCGTTATTCTATCCGTTATTAACTGACTATTCGAATCGTTGGGAAATATACAAAGGTTCGGCCGGAAGTGCGAAGAGTTACTTTATAACACAGAAGTTAATAGTCAGAGCAACAATGGAAAAGATAAAAATACTTGTTACAAGAAGAACAGGAGCGACATTGCGTAACACTTGTTTTTCTTTGTTTAAAGATATTCTTGAAAAATGGCATCTAACGCCTTACTTAAATATAAGAGAGTCAGACTTTAATATTAAGTTTCCAAACGGATCGGAAATTATCTTTATGGGACTAGACGAAGAAACAAAGTTACTTTCTTTAAACAATATAGGGACTATATGGATAGAAGAGGCGTTCGAAGTACCTAAGAACATAGTCGAGCAGCTTAACTTGCGTATGCGTGGTAAAAATGCGAATCAACAAATTATATTGTCGTTCAACCCTATTTCAAAAAATCATTGGTTGTATGACTTTTGCGAGGTTAATCCTCCGACAAGTTTCAAATACACGCATAGCACTTATAAAGATAACCCGTTTTTAAATGATGCGTACATTGCAGAACTAGAAGAACTATACAAACGAAACCCAGCGAAAGCGCGTATATTCTGCGACGGAGAGTGGGGCGTTGATAGTGAGGGCCTAGTATTCCAAAATTGGAGACGTGAAGAGTTCGATAGTATGGAACTTGCAAAACTAGGATACGAGCATAGAGTTGGCATGGACTTAGGTTGGATAGATAAGTCGGCAATAATCGAAACTTTGTACGATAGACAAAACAAGACTATTTACATATTCAACGAGTTTTATAAAAGCGGTTGTCAGTTGAGTGAGTTAGCAGCTGCAATTGATTCAATGAATCTACGAAAAACAAAGATATATGTTGATGCAGCAGAGCCGCGCAGTATCCAATACTTTAAGAGTGAGGGAATACGGGCGGAGGCGTGTAGCAAAGGCAAAGACTCTGTAAAAGCAGGACTTATGTTTTTACAGGACCATTTGTTAGTAGTACACCCACGCTGCAAAAACTTTATAACAGAACTTGAGAACTTTAGTTATATCAAGTCAAAACAAACAGGAGAGTACACGGAAGACACTACGCACGAATGGAGTCACGCTATTGACGCGTGTCGTTATGGTTATTCCGACATATATACAAATAACAAACTTAAGACAATGAATAAGGCCGTCTTAGGTTTATAGGAGGTTTAAATGTTTTACATAAATAAAAATACAGAGTTATCTATTGAGTTATTAAATAAAATGATTCATAGATTCATAACAGAAGACAAGCCAACACTAGAAAAGAACAAGAAATATTATGACGGGGCGCACGCTATTTTAAATAAGGCGTACTCTGACGAAACAAAGCCGTGTAGCAAAACAATAACTAATTATTGCAAGAACATTGCTGATAGTTATTGTGGATACTTAGCTTCTCCGGGTTATATCTCATACAGAAGCGAGCAAGATATTGAGGACGTTATGGATATCTTACGATATAACGACTTTCAAGCAGAAGACAGCGACTTTTTATTACAAGCGCTAGTATATGGCCGCGCTAGTGAGTTAATGTTTACTGACGAAGTTGGAAAAGTAAGATTCAAACTAATCGATCCGACACAATGTTTCGCAGTATATGACGACAGTCTAACAGGCGACTTACTTCATTTCGTGCGTATGTATAAAGCGAATGAGTGGGACGATTCGGACGTATGGAACGTTGACGTATATAGCGAGTGGATAGTTAAGCACTATACAATGAACGGACTAGGCGGGCTATTGACTTTCGTTAGCGAAGAATATCATTTCTTTAATCAATGTCCTGCAAACGTTTGGGCGCTTCCGGACGAAAAGAGTATTTTTGAATGCATAATGTCACTACAAGACGCATCTAACGAGTTATTGAGTAGCGAGATAGACGATTATAGCGCTTTCTGTGACGCTTACTTAACTCTTACGGGTATGGACGCAGACGAAGACGACATTGTAAAAATGAAAGAAAACAGAGTGCTTATTCTACCGCAAAACGCACAGGCAAATTGGTTAACAAAAGCAGCAAGCGACGCACAAGTAGAAAACATATTGAAACGTATCCACGAATCAATATATCGTATTGCAGCGTGCCCGGACTTTTCAAGCGAGTCTTTCGTTGGTGGCGTATCAAGTGGAATTGCTATTCAATACCGTCTTACAGGTATGGAAACAAGAGCAGCAAAGATATGCGCGGAAATGAAAAAGGCACTTCAACGCCGTGTAGAGATTATATGCAGCATTGCATCTTTAAAACTAGGCGAAGAAGTATTCAGAGATATTCAAATCGAGTTTAAAAGAAACATTCCGGAAGATACAACTTCAATTATTAATATGATTAATACATTAAAGGGGACTGTATCAGATGCGACATTATTAAGTCAATTAGACTTTATTCAAGACGTTAACGCAGAAATAGAGGCCGTAAACGCACAAAAACAGGCCAATATAGAAGCGTACGGACTTGGTTTGATAAATAATGCTTCTGAAGAGGAAGACGCGTCAGAAGACATTTAAAAGGCATATAGCGAGGTGGTTATATGACTAGTAAAGAATATTGGGCGGAGCGAACAGCACGCGCACAAGCAAAACTAACGACTAAAAACGTTAAACAAATAGAAAAACAATTAAAAAAGTATTACGGCAATTCAATGAAGCGAGTTATCTCTGACTTTGAAGCAACTTACGACAAGTTATTAGCAACACAGGCAGAGGGGAAAGAGATAACGCCGGCCGATTTATATAAGTTAGATAAATATTGGACTATGCAAGCACAATTAAAAAATGAGTTGCAAAAACTAGGAGATCGACAAGTTTCGGCATTAGGTAAAATATTCGAGATTCAATTCTTTGATATTTATTACTCAATAGCAATTCCTAGCAAAGAGGCCTTTACAAAGATAAATAAAGAGGGCGCTAGACAGCTAATTAATGCTATATGGTGTACGGACGGTAAAAGCTTCTCACAAAGAGTATGGGACAATGTTAATAATCTAATAGACACACTAAACGAGGGGTTAATTGATAGCGTTATAACAGGACGCAAAACAACTCAATTAAAGAAAATATTACAGGAGCGTTTTAATGTGAGTTATAGCAGGGCGGACTCAGTAGTTCGAACTGAAATGTCTCATATACAAAACACAGCAGCACAACAACGTTATAAAGACTATGGAATTACAAAGTTTCAAGTTTGGGCGGATAAGGACGAGAGACGTTGCGACGTATGCGGTAAATTACATAAAAAGGTATACGACACACGCGCACAAATACCCGTACCCGTACACCCACGTTGTAGATGCAGCATTATTCCTGTCATAGAAGATTAAATGTCTTTGTAGGGGCTAGACATTAAAGAAGCAACTAAAAATCATTTTAAAAGGGCTAGTAATTAACTAGAACTTAGGAGGACAAAATGGAAAACACAAACAATAACGTTATTGAAGAAACAAAAACAACAGAAGAACAAACAACAGTTGAAACATTTACAAAAGAACAAATGTTAGCGTTCGCACAAAGCGAAGCAGACAGACGCGTAACTGAAGCGTTGAAGACTCAACAAAAGAAATATGAAAAAGAAATTTCACTTTCAAAGCTAGACGACAACGAAAGAGCGAAAGCGGAGAAAGACAACCGCATTGCTGAATTAGAGGAGCAATTAGCAGCCTTTCAAATTGAAAAGAATAAAAGCGAATTAAAAAGCGTTTTATCAGCGCGCGGGTTAAGTGCAGAGTTTGCAGACATTATTGTTATCAATGACGACTTAACACAGTCACAAGCAAACATTGACAAGTTAGATAAGTTATTCAAAGCAGCAGTTACAGCAGAAATTGAAAAACGTTTAGCAGGTAACGCACCAAAAGGAAATAGCGCACCGGCTGAATTAACAAAAGAAGACGCAAAAAAAATGAGTTTAGCCGATATGAACAAGTTGGCGACAAGTGATCCGGACAAGTTCAAACAATTATTCGGCTAGAAATTAGGAGGAATTAAACAATGGCAAATACAGTTTATGCAAATAGCGTATTAGAGGCAAAATTAAAAGATTTATTATTAACATCAATTAATACTAGAAATTATATGAAAATCGACACTTCATTAGCAGAAGCAGCAGGTATGAAGAAAGTAATTAATACTTATACATATAGCGGAGAGGCTGAAGAAGTAGCAAACGGACAAGGAAATACAGGAACAGGAAAAATTACTTTTACACCAAACGAATATGTAGTTAAAGTAGTTCAACAAAAATTCTCATATACAGACGAAGAATTTATGCAAGACCCTACTATCGTTGACAATATGTTAAAAGGTGCTAATCAAGTAATGATTAACAAAATGACTTCTTACTTCAATGACGAAGTTAAAAAAGCAACTTTAGGGGTTACAGCAGCAACTTTCGGATATGATGCAATTGTTGACGGTATTTCAGAATTAAATATCGAAAACGAATCTAATCTATTTACTTTATATCCAAACGCATGGAAAAAAGAACTTAGAAAAGACGACGACTACAAAAGCGCACGTATGGGAGAAGTTATCTACAACGGACAAACAGGAGCAGTTGCAGGTATTCCAACAATTCCTAGTAAAGCATTTGATGCTGCTTACGTAATGGAAAAAGAAGCAGTTACATTATTCTTAAAGAAAGACGTTGAAGTAGAACAAGAAAGAGACGGGGACACTCGTACAAACACAGTTATTTTAAGAGCAGTTTATTTAGTAGCACTAACTGACGCAACTAAAATTGCTAAAATTGCAAAAGCGTAATAAAACAATTAGCGCGGTTTTATAGCCGTGCTTCTTGTAATGGGGAGGGATAACATTGATTAACAATATCAAGATACGTTTAGGAGATGCAGCGAGCAATTATTCTGACGATCTGATTAATCTATTAATCGAAGACGCAAAAAGCGAAGTGTCTAGTTATTGTAATAGAGACATAGACAAAGAACTTGAAAGCGTTGTAGAGAAAATAGTTGTCATTAAACTTAATAGAATTAATACAGAGGGTTTAGCGAGTCAGTCTTATAGCGGTACTTCTGAAAGTTATATTGACGGTTATCCGGCGGACATTTTAGCGGTGTTAGATAGAAAGCGCAAAATTAAGGTGGTGTAATTATGATAGCAACGCAAATGCGAGAATATACATATACACGCCTTAGTGACGAAATAGACGAGTACGGGCAACCGCAAACAATAGAAGCAGAGGGAAGCGTTAAAATGGCGATAAACTTTGCGAGCGAACAAGTAACAGCAAACAACCTATACAGCGGAGCAAGTTATGTCGGTTTTACTTTAAACAAAGAAGTAGACGAGTCTTATATTATTCAATACGGCGATAAAAAGTTAAAAGTAACATATACAGTGCCGTTAACACGTTATAATCAAATATTTATGGCGGTTATCTAGTGGAAATTAAAGGACTAGATGCAGTAATTCAAAGTATTGAAGATATAGCAGACACAGACAAAATAAAAGCTGCAATGTATAAAAGTTGCGCGTTAGTTGAAAGAACAGCAAAACAAACAGCGCCAAAAGATACAGGAGCGCTGCGAAACTCTATTCAAAGCGAAGTGCAAGAAACAGGCGGAGAAATAACGGGAGTTGTCTTTACGCCTCTAGAATACGCTCCATACGTTGAATATGGTACAGGACTTTTTGCAGAAGAGAACGGACGCAAAACGCCGTGGATATATGAAGACGAGAAAACAGGCGAACAAATATTCACAAGAGGACAAAAGCCGCAACCGTTCTTAAGGCCGGCACTTTTCGAGAATAAAGAACAAATAACAAAACTATTAGGGGAGAGTGTTAAAAAATGATTAATTATCATAGTCAACTTGTAAACTCTCTCAAAACTATTCTACCTACATATTACGAAATGATATTACACAAAGGAATTAAAACGCCGTGTATTAGTTATCTAGAGTTAAATAACTCTGCTAACGAAACAGGGGATACACTAGGATATAGTTCGGTTCAATATCAAATTAAAGTATGGGGGAACGATATAGGAGATTTACAAACATACGCTCAAAAGATAGATAACACTTTAAGGCCTTTAGGTTGGAAACGTATCGGCTGCAGAGAGTTATACGACAAAGAGAGTACAATGATTCAAAAAATAATGACTTACGAGGCATACGCCTTAGAAGTCTTTGAGGAGGAATAAAACAATGGCAACAATTTCAAAAGGAATAACTTTAAAAGTTGGAGAAAAGTTATTAACTAATCTTCAAGAGATTCCGGAACTAGGCGGAGACGCAGAAGCAATTGAAATTACAACACTTGCAGACGCAGCTCACATGTATACAGACGGAATTAAAAACTATGGAGATAGTTTGACATTTAAGTTCTTATATGAAAAAGAACAATTCAATGAATTAGCAGCGTTAACAGGTTCACAAAATTGTGTAGTAACACTTCCGGACGGAGCAACTTGCACTTTTAGCGGAACTTGCAGCGTTAAATTAGACGGTGTAGGAGTAAACTCTGCATTAACTTACACTTTAGCAGTAAAACCTAACTCAGAAATGGTTTGGGCTTAACAAAAACGGGGGCAGGGGAGTTACTCTCCTCTCCCCTGTCTTTGTATATTAATAAAAAAAGGAGATAAAAAATTATGTATTTAGATTTTAGCGTAGGAGAACAAACTTACAAATTAAGACTTGCAACAAGAAATATCGTTGCATTAGAAAAAGTGATCGGAAAAAACCCGTTAAGTATATTCGGAAATGGGGACGAGATTCCGTCAGTTACAACAATGGCAACTATTCTTTGGGCGAGTTTACAACAATATCAACACGGAATTAGTCTTGACGACGCTTACGATATGTTTGACAAATATTTAGAAGAACACACAGCAACAGACTTTATTAGTGTTATTTTAGACATTTACAAAGCGTCAGGCCTAATTAGAAATGATAAAGGAACAGAAGAAGAAAAAAACGTGTAAATGGGGAAGAAAATAACTCTTTCCCGTTAACAGACTACATATATAAATGTCTCGACGTTGCATTAGATATTGGAATATTGGAAAAAGATTATTGGGATATGACGCTTTTAGAAGTCGATAGAGCGTTGAAAAGTTACGAACGAGTAAAACATAGGGAAGCACAAGAAAAGGCGTCCTACGACTATATTCTAGCCGACTTAATAGGGCGTAGCATATCTCGTATATATCACTCTTCAAATAAGATACCTCCAATATATGAAGCATATCCGAGTTTATTCGATAACAAAGAGATGCAAGAAAAGCAACAAGAGAAAAAGGACAAGTTATCCGCGTTAAGATTTAGACAGTTCGCGAACGCTTTTAATAAAAAGAAATGCGAGGAGGTGGACGAGGATAAATGACAGAAGAGTTAAAAGTAATAATTACGGCGGAGATTAACAAATTAAAGTCGGAATTAGACAAAGGAAAAAAAGAAGTTGAAGACTTTGGAAAAAAAGGAAAAATGTCGTTTCAAGAGTTCAACGACGACTTTCAAAAAGTCGGAGACTCAGCAAAAAAAGGCCTTGCAGTAGCGGGAGCAGCAATTGCAGGAGCAGCAACAGCGCTATTAGCAACAAGCGGAGCAACAAAAGAGTACAGAGTAGCACAAGAAAAATTAGTGACAGCGTTTGAAGCTGCAGGCTCTAGTGCGGGCGTTGCAAAAGACGTTTACAACGATTTATACAGAACGTTAGGCGACACAGACAGAGCAGTTGAAGCAGCGAATCATTTAGCGAAGTTATCAACTAATCAAAAAGACTTGGGCGAGTGGACTAACATTTGTCAAGGTATTTACGCAACGTTTGGCGATTCGCTTCCAATTGAGGGACTTACAGAGGCAGCCAACGAAACAGCAAAAGTCGGAGCAGTAACAGGGCCACTTGCAGACGCGTTAAATTGGGCCGGTGTTAGTGAAGACGCGTTCAACGAGAAACTTGCTAAATGCGCCAACGAACAAGAACGTGAAGCTTTAATCAGATCTACGCTAAACGGACTATATAAAGACGCAGCAGCAGGATACGAAGAAAACGCAGCAGAAATATTAGCAGCAAACGAAGCACAAGAAAAACTAAACGCAAAAATGGCAGAACTAGGCGAAGCAATGACGCCTATCAATACAATGTTAGCGACTTTCGCTTCTGAAGTATTGGCACAAATTACGCCGTTCTTAGTAGACTTTGCAGAAAAGCACGGGCCAACAATTAAGAACGTACTTTCAGAGGTTGCAACAGCAATAGGAGAAGTCATTAGTTGGATAGTAGACAATTGGGATACTATTTCACTAATTGCAACAATAGTTGGTTCAATAGCAATAGCAATAGCGACAGTATCAACAGCATTGAGTGTTTATAACACTATTATGACAATAGTTAACTCTACAATGTGGGCGTCTCCTATTACGTGGATAGTTGCAGCAATAGTCGCACTAATAGCAGCAATTATCTTATGCATTGTTTATTGGGACGAGATAAAGGCGGCAATGCTTAAAGTTTGGGAGTGGATAAAAGAAGCGTGGGGCAATTTAGCCGACTGGTTCAAAGAAAAAGTTATCGATCCGATAGTTAAGTTCTTCAAAGGTTTATGGGACGGAATTAAAGCAATTTTCAACGTTGTTAAAGATTATTTCGTAGGCAGATTTACAGCAGCAGTTGAGGGCGTTAAAACCGCGTTTTCAATAATTAAGAACTTCTTTGTAGGTATATGGGACGGAATTAAGGCTGTTTTCTCAGCGGTTGGAACATTTTTTACGGATAAGTTCAAACAGGCCGTAACAAATATCAAAAATACTTTCTCAACTATTAAGAACTTCTTTAGTGGTGTATGGCAAAGTATTAAAGATATTTTTTCAAAGGTTGGCTCTGCGATAGGTTCGGCAATTTCGAACACAGTAAAAAGTGCAATTAACGGCGTGCTTTCAAGTGCTATAAAGATAATTAACGGCTTTATTAGTGCTATTAACTTAGCGATTAGCGTTATTAATAAGATTCCAGGTGTAAACATTAAGAAGTTATCTAAGTTAAGCGTACCAAAACTTGCAAAAGGTGGAATCATTGACAGCGCAACTCTAGCAGTAGTCGGAGAACAAGGAAAAGAGGCCGTTGTACCACTAGAAAACAATTTAGAGTGGCTTGATAAGTTGGCAGACAGACTAGCAAGCAAAACAGGCGGAAGTACGCCGGTTGTATTAAATGTAGACGGAAAGACTTTCGCACAAACAGCAATAGGCACAATTAACGAACTAACACGTCAAACAGGTTCGTTAAAACTTAATATTATGTAGGAGGTGTAAAGTGGCTTACTTTAAAATAGGCGCGAATGATTATTCGATGTATGTTAACGCCTTAAAAATAAAAGAAAGTGCGAACTATAACGCACAAAAAAACGCAGCGGGGAACACGGTTGTTGATTATATTAATTCTAAAAGAATTATAGAAGTCGGAATAATACCTCTTAACAGCGAAGTAATGAAGAACTTGAAAGCAGATATTAAAAAGTTCAACGTTTCTCTTTCTTTCTTAAATCCGGACACAGAGCAATTAGAAACAAACGTTAATTGCATCATTCCGGACAATGAAGTTGAGTATTACACAATTCAAATTGATAGAGTAATGTATAAGGCGCTTAATCTATCGTTTGAAGAACTTTAGGAGGTTTATATGTTAGCAGT
>JAEIGA010004093.1_pt1 | contig 22567 bp, 23 predicted proteins | sample 9270691 | NCBI WGS metagenome assembly JAEIGA01 (sample SAMN17057246, study PRJNA624740) | gut metagenome | biome: biome; isolation source: fecal sample | host: Bos grunniens | place: China: Xizang | collected 2019 | reverse complement strand
TAAGAGGGTCAATGTAACTGTTGGTCCTGAACAGGAATATTTCCTTGTTGATAAGGAAATGTATGAAAAACGCCCCGACCTTATTTATTGCGGAAGAACCCTTATCGGCTCCATGCCACCCAAAGGTCAGGAGATGGATGACCATTATTTCGGCGTTTTAAAGCCGAGGGTTGCGGCATTTATGAGGGAGCTTGATGAGGAGCTTTGGAAGCTTGGAGTGCTTGCTAAAACCGAGCATAATGAAGCAGCTCCTTCTCAGCACGAATTAGCACCTATTTTCACCACCATCAACATAGCTGCCGACCATAATCAGCTTACTATGGAGATGATGAAGAAAACAGCACTTCGTCACGGACTTGTTTGTTTGCTCCACGAAAAACCGTTTTATGGAGTTAACGGAAGCGGAAAGCATAATAACTGGTCGCTTTCAACCGATACCGGAATAAACTTCTTGAAGCCGGGTAAAGAGCCCGAGAAAAACCTGTTGTTTTTATTAACCTTAGCGGCAGTTATAAAGGCTGCGGACGAGCATCAGGAGCTTTTAAGGATATCGGTTGCAACTGCAGGAAACGACCACCGCTTAGGTGCCCACGAAGCACCGCCTGCAATTCTTTCGATCTTCCTTGGCGAAGAGTTAACGGGTATTCTTGAATCTATTGAAAACGGTGTTCATCACGATAGCACCGAAAGGGTTAAGATGAATATGGGTTCGGAGGTTATCCCCTCGATTAGAAAGGATAATACCGACCGCAACAGAACCTCTCCTTTTGCCTTTACGGGAAATAAATTTGAATTCAGAATGTTAGGCTCGGCATCTTCAGTTTCTGATACCAATGTTATGATGAATACTATGGTTGCCGAAGTATTTTCAGAGTTTGCTGATAAACTTGAAAAGGCTGATGATTTCGAAAAAGAAGTTAAGGCCATCATTAAAAAGGTTATGGAGAACCATAAGCGTATCATATTCAATGGTGATGGTTATTCTGAAGAATGGGAGATAGAGGCCGAGAAGAGAGGTCTTTTAAATCTTAGGAGCACGGTTGATGCCTTGCCTTTGCTAAAAAGCGAAAAGAACATAGAAATGTTTGAAAGGCATAAGGTTTTGAGCCGAACTGAAATACTTTCCAGAGTTGATATTATCTTAGAAAATTATTCAAAGATAATTCATATCGAAGCGCTGACCCTTATGGATATGATGAATAGGGAGGTTATTCCGGCTATTATGGATTACACCGACCATTTATGCTCAGCGGTGTTACATAAAAATAGTCTTGGCGGCATAAACTCAACTGTTGAAAGGGAATTGATAGCAAGACTTTCGGCTGCGAACAAGGAAATTTATAGCTTGACTTCCGACCTTAAAATTGCAGTTGCAACGGCTGAGAAAACCGAGGATATGCTCGAGAGAGCCACTATTTATCATAATGAGGTTTTAAAACTTATGGGCGATATCAGAAGCTATGCTGATAGCGCTGAAACGGTTGTTCCAAGGAGCAGTTGGCCATATCCGAGTTATGGTGAATTGCTTTTCAGTAATTAAAACAAAGAAATTTCAAATAATAACCCGATAACTTTATTGTTATCGGGTTATTATTTTGCTAAAAATTTGATTTTTTGGGATTTTTCCTTTGAAAATGTTGTTTTATACACATAAATTTGGTTTTTAGTTGCATTATTTTTCTGATTTTTGGGGCGTTTTTCGAGAAATAGGCATATTTTTTAACAAATTTGTGCGGTTTTTTGTTGTTTTGCCTTTTTTCTTTTGTTTTTGTTGTTGACATTTAGTTGGTTTTGTGATAGACTTAACATAGTAAACTATCGCATTTTGCTTTTTGGGAGGTGCAGTATGAGAACTGTCTATACCGAAAAAATTGATAAATCACCACGAATTGCTGCTCTTATCGAGCATCTCTTTGCCAATATGCCTGAAATCGAGGCTGACCGAGCCGTTCTTCTTACCGAAAGCTATCGCAAAACTGAGGGACTTCCTATTATTATAAGAAGAGCTAAGGCGTTTGCTCATATTTTAGAGAATTTGCCTATTACAATTCGCCCGTTGGAGCTTATAGTTGGAAGCAACAGTAAGGCGCCGAGAGGCTGTCAGGTTTTCCCTGAGTATTCATATACTTGGCTTCAGGATGAGTTTGATACTGTTGCAACTAGAAGTGCTGACCCTTTTTATATATCTGAAGAAACAAAGGAAACACTTCGCAAGGTTTATCCTTATTGGAAGGGTAAAACAACTAGTGAGCTTGCAACTGCATATATGGCGCCCGAAGCACTTGCTGCAATTGACCATAATATTTTCACCCCCGGAAACTACTTTTACAATGGAATCGGTCATGTAACGGTAGATTACGGAAAGGTTTTAAAAATCGGTTTTAAGGGCATTGAGCAAGAAGCACGTGATGCTATGGCAAAGCTTAAATGCTCCGACCAAGATTATGCAAAACGTCACCAATTTTTAGAGGCGGTAATTATCAGCTGCGAGGCGGTATGTAAATATGCTGCAAGATATGTAGAGTTAGCTTTAAACGAGGCCGCAAAGGAAAACGGAGCTCGCAAGGAAGAGCTTTTAAAAATTGCTGAAAACTGCAAAAGAGTTCCCGCTCTTGGAGCTACAAGCTTTTACGAGGCTTGCCAATCCTTTTGGTTTGTTCAAATGCTGCTTCAAACCGAATCTAGCGGACATTCGATTTCTCCCGGTCGCTTTGACCAATATATGTATCCTTATTTTGAGGCCGACCTCGATAAAGGCGCTATTACAAGAGAATTTGCCCAAGAGCTTATTGATTGCATTTGGGTTAAGCTTAATGACCTTAATAAAGTGCGTGATGCGGCTTCGGCCGAGGGCTTTGCGGGTTATAGCTTGTTCCAAAATCTGATTGTTGGCGGTCAGGATTCGAGCGGAAGAGATGTTACGAATGACATTTCTTATATGTGTATGAACGCAACGATGCATGTTTCGTTGCCTCAACCTTCATTCTCGGTTAGAGTTTGGAACGGAACTCCTCACGAGTTTATGTTAAGAGCCGCCGAGGTTACCCGAACAGGTGTTGGACTTCCCGCTTATTATAACGATGAGGTTATTATCCCCTCGCTCCAAAGCCGAGGCCTTACTTTAGAGGATGCAAGAGATTATAACATTATCGGTTGCGTTGAGCCTCAAAAGGCTGCTAAAACTGATGGTTGGCATGATGCCGCTTTCTTTAATATGTGCCGTCCGCTTGAGCTTGTTTTTTCAAATGGAGTAGACTGCGGAGTTCAGTTAGGACCAAAAACCGGCGATGTTTCTGAAATGAAGAGCTTTGAAGAGTTTTATGAGGCTTATAAAACCCAAATGAACTACTTTATTGAGCTTCTTGTTAATGCTGATAATGCTATTGACTTGGCACACGCTGATTTATGTCCACTTCCTTTCCAATCCTCAATGGTTGAAGATTGTATCGGCAGAGGAAAAAGCTTGCAAGAAGGCGGAGCGATTTATAATTTCACAGGCCCACAGGGCTTTGGTATTGCTAATATGGCTGATGCTCTTTATGCCATTAAGAAGCTTGTTTTTGAAGAAAAAAGCGTTTCTATGAAGGATTTTAAAGAGGCGCTTGAAAATAATTACGGCAAGGATATGGACCCAAAACAAGCCGAAAAGCTAACAACTCAGGTTGCAAAACGACTTGTTGAGAATGGCAAAACCATTACTGCCGAGGATGTTAAAAATATTTACGAAACGGTTAGTAGAAACAATTGTAATGCCGAGCAAAAGGCAAGGTATGAAGCACTTCTTGATAAAATCGCTGAACTTCCAAAGTTTGGAAACGATATCCCTGAGGTTGATAGCTTTGCAAGAGATGTGGCTTATACATATACCCGTCCGCTTTTGAATTATAGAAACCCCAGAGGAGGACAGTATCAAGCGGGACTTTATCCCGTTTCGGCAAACGTTCCTCTTGGAGCACAAACCGGTGCAACACCCGATGGACGACTTGCTAATACACCTGTTGCCGATGGTGTTTCACCTGCGGCGGGAAGAGATATAAAAGGACCTACCGCTGCTGCTAACTCGGTTTCAAAGCTTGACCATTATATTGCATCCAACGGAACTTTATTTAATATGAAGTTCCATCCGAGCGCTCTTGCGGGGGCCGGCGGACTTGAAAGCTTTGTGGCTCTTGTTCGAGGCTACTTTGACCAAAAGGGAAGCCATATGCAGTTTAATGTTGTTAGCCGAGAAACCTTGCGTGATGCACAAAAGAACCCTGAAAAATATAAATCACTTGTTGTTAGAGTTGCAGGATATAGCGCATTGTTCACCACTCTTTCGCGCTCGCTTCAAGATGATATTATTAACCGCACCGAGCAGGGGGAATTTTAAATGAATGATAAAATTCTTTCGGTTAGCGGTAGAATTTTTGATATTCAGCGTTTTTCCACCCACGATGGACCCGGTATTCGCACCATAGTATTCCTTAAAGGATGTCCCTTGAGATGCCGATGGTGTTGCAACCCCGAATCGCAGGTCTATGAAATTCAGGAAATGCTTCAAAAGGGCAAGCCTAAAATCATAGGAAGAGATGTGAATGTTGGCGAGGTATTAGAAGAGGTCTTAAGGGACCGACCTTATTACCGCAGAAGCGGTGGGGGAATCACACTTTCGGGCGGAGAATGCCTCTGGCAACCCGATTTTTCGGTGGCTCTTCTTACTGCCTGCAAGGAAAACGGACTGAATACCGCTATTGAAACAACGGCTTTTGCTGAGAAAGAGGTTATCGAAAGGTTTATTCCTGTTGTTGATTTGTTTCTTATGGATATTAAGCATACGAACAGTCAAAAACATGAGGAATTTACTACTAGGCCTAACGAAAAAATCCTCGAAAATGCAAGGTTTATTGCTTCCAGAGCCAAAAAGCTGATTATAAGAGTTCCTGTTATTCCGGGAGTTAATGATAGCGAAGAGGAAATCGGCAATATTGCAAGATTTACCGCCTCTCTCCCCGGTGTTAACGAAATTCACCTTTTGCCCTATCATCAAATGGGGCGTGATAAATACGAAGGACTTGGCCGCCCTTATTTAATGGGGGATGTTTCTTCTCCTTCGGCTGAAAAAATGCAAACTCTCCTTAAGGTTTGCGAGCAACACGGATTAATTACACGAATAGGAGGTTAGAGATGAGTTTTGATAAATATTCGGGTGATAAGCAAAGAATTATTCAAGAGATAGTTCCCGGAAAGCAAATCACCCTTTCACACATTATTGCTAACCCTGACAATACTCTTTACTACAAGCTGGGTCTTGACCCTGCAGAAGAGCATAGCGGAGCAATCGGAATCCTAACCCTTTCTCCAAGTGAGACCGCAATTATTGCGGGGGATGTTGCTATGAAGGCTTCAGGCGTTACTCTTGGTTTTGTTGATAGGTTTAGCGGAACGGTTATTGTAACCGGTTCGGTTTCACAGGTTGAAGCCGCGCTTATTGCCGTTAATGAATATGCCGCAAACAAGCTAGGCTTTGATGTTTGCGAGCTGACAAGAACATGAAGCGGCTTTTACTTATTGGGCGAAGCGGTTGCGGAAAAACAACCCTCACCCAAGCCTTAAACGGAGAAAAAACACATTATAAGAAAACTCAAGGGATGGTTTTTAACGATTTCGTTATTGATTCCCCAGGTGAATATGCCGAAAACCACGATTTAGGCTGCGCTTTGGCGCTTTACTCATATGAGGCTGATGTGGTCGCCCTTCTTATAGCGGCCGATGATGATTATTCACTTTTTCCGCCCTGTATCACCTGTCTTGTAAACCGAGAGGTAATCGGTGTGGTTACAAAAATTGATAAAAAAGACCCTAAAAGAGCTGAGCGTTGGTTAAGGCTTTCGGGTTGCAAGGATGTGTTTTTTGTCAATTCAGTTACGGGGGAAGGGGTTGAAGACCTGATTTCCCACCTAAAACAACACAAAAACAACAAAAATCAAGAAAAATAAAGAAAATAACAGTGATTTGTGTTGACTTTATACTTAATTTATGGTAAAATCAAGCCATAATCAAATAAAAAACAAAAAAATCAAAATTCAAAGGAGAATTTAAAATGGTAAACGAATTTGAAATTAAAAAACAGATTTGTGAAATCGGTAAGCGCATCTATGATAAGGGAATGGTTGCTGCTAATGACGGAAACATTTCGGTTAAGTTAAACGACAATGAGTTCCTTTGCACTCCTACCGGTGTTAGTAAGGGCTTTATGACCCCTGAATACATTTGTAAGGTAGATAAGGATGGAAAGGTTCTTCAGGCTAACGGAAACTTTAAGCCTTCTTCTGAAATTAAAATGCATATGCGTGTTTATAAGGAGCGTCCTGATGTTGGCGCAGTTGTTCACGCTCATCCTTTATATGCTACAGGCTTTGCTATTGCAGGCATTCCGCTAACCCAGCCTATTATGCCTGAAGCTGTAATTTCACTTGGCTGCGTTCCGATTGCTGAATACGGCACTCCTTCTACTGAGGAAATCCCCAATGCAGTTGCTAAGTATTTGCAATCCTTCGATGCAGTTCTTCTTGAGAACCACGGTGCTCTTTCTTATGCTGATAACCTGCTCAATGCTTATCATAAAATGGAGTCTGTTGAGTTTTATGCTCGCCTTCTTTACATTTCTAAGCAAATCGGTGGTCCTAAGGAGCTTTCAGAGTCTCAGGTTCAGCGTTTATATGAAATCCGCCGTCAGTTTGGAATGAAGGGTAAGCATCCTGCAGACCTTTGCCCCAACGCTCAGGACGGAAAGCCCAGCTGCCATGGCTGCAGCGGAAACTGCAACCACGGTGCTGACAAGGATATGATTGCTGAAATTACCCGTCAAGTGTTGGCTCAGCTCGGCAAATAAGTGGGTGATAGACATGGACGAACGAGAACTGCAAATAATCGCAGATACTATCGCCCGTGAAATCAAGGCTACTCCATCTGATATAAGTTTAAACGAGGCCCGCACATTGAGTGAGCAGGTGCGAAAAAGGGCCGAAGAAATGGGAGTTAAGGCTGTGGTTGCAATTTCTAACCGCACGGCAAACCCAATTCTTGTTGAATGTATGGATGATGCCTTTATTGCAAGTTATGATATTGCGGTTTCAAAAGCATTCACCGTTGTATCACTTAAAATGTCTACTGCTGTGTTAAAGCCACTTGCCCAACCGGGCGGTTCCCTTTACGGAATTCAGTTCACCAATAATGGTAAAATTGCAATTTTCGGTGGGGGAGAGCCGCTTAGAAACCAAAACGGCCAGATTGTTGGCGGTTTAGGGGTTAGCGGCGGCACCGAAGAGCAGGACACAGCCCTTGCGGCATACGGTAAAGAATTATTTGAGAAAGGCAAAAGATAAAATGGATATCAATTCTTCTAATATTGAAGCCATTGTTCGCCAAGTTTTGGGCGAGATGAAGGGTTCTTCCCCCTCAGCGCAAAGCTTTAGCGGAAACATTCCTTCAACTGCCAAGGTAGCTATGCTAACAGGACTTGAGAAGTTTGAAATTAAGGAATATCCAATGCCAAATGTTGGTGATGACGATATACTCGTTAAGGTTGAGGGTTGCGGCGTTTGTGGCACCGATGCTCACGAGTTTAAGCGAGACCCATTTGGATTAATTCCCGTAGCTCTTGGTCACGAAGGAACAGGCGAAATTGTTAAGATGGGCAAAAACGTTAAGAAGGACAGTGCGGGTAAGCCCTTAAATATCGGCGACAAGGTTGTTACCTGTATGATATTTAAGGATAACCCTGATATCACAATGTTCGACCTTAACAAGCAAAATGTTGGCGGAGCAGATGTTTACGGACTTCTTCCCGATGACGACATTCATCTAAACGGTTGGTTTGGTGATTACATACTTGTAAGAGGCGGTTCTACCGTATTCAACGTTAGCGACCTTGACCTCGATTCAAGAATTTTGATTGAACCCTGTGCTGTTCTTATTCACGCAGTTGAAAGGGCAAAAACAACCGGAATTTTAAGATTTAATAGCCGAGTTGTTGTTCAGGGTTGCGGTCCTATCGGATTGATTTGTATTGCAATTCTTCGCACGATGGGTATTGAGAACATTGTTGCTGTAGATGGCGAAGAAAAACGCCTTGATTTTGCAAAACAAATGGGCGCTGATAATACAGTAAACTTTAAGGACCACAAGGGTATTGAAGCCCTTGCAGGTGCGGTTAAGAATGCATTTGGCGGATATGAAGCCGATTTTGCTTTCCAATGCACAGGTTCCCCGATAGCTCATAGCAATATTTATAAGTTTATTCGCAACGGTGGCGGACTTTGTGAGCTTGGCTTCTTTATCAATGGCGGCGATGCTACTATTAATCCCCACTTCGATATTTGTGCAAAGGAAATCACAACGGTTGGTTCCTGGGTTTACACCCTTCGTGATTATGCAACCACCTTTGATTTCTTAAAGAGAGCAAAAGCAATCGGTATTCCGCTTGAGAAGCTTATAACCCACAAATATCCCCTTGAGCAGATTAACGAAGCGCTTCAGACTAACCTTAAAATGGAAGGTCTTAAGATTGCGATTGTTAATAAATAATTCAGGAGTAATCAAATATGAGAAATGCTACCGGAATTATAGAGGTTTATGGCCTTGTAGCTGCCTTTGTTGCTTGTGATGCAGGCTGCAAAGCGGCGAATGTAACGGTTGAAACCTTTGATAAAAACAAACCGGGAAACGCTGATGGACTCGAAGTTCCACTTATTGTGGCAGTAAAGTTCAGAGGAAGGGTTACCGATGTTGAGGCCGCAGTTGAAGCGGCAAGATTGGCGGTAGAGAAGGTTTCGGGGGTTGTTACAACCCATATTCTTTCAAACACCGAGCCCGATACCGAGCCAATGTTAAAATTAAACGCTTTTGATAAAAATTAATTTAGGAGGAAAAATTTTATGTCTAAAGAAGCATTAGGAATGATTGAAACCAGAGGTCTTACCGCTGCCATTGAGGCTGCCGATTCTATGGTTAAGGCTGCTGAGGTAGTTCTTATCGGAACTGAGAAAATCGGTTCGGGTCTTGTATCTGTTATGGTTCGTGGAGATGTTGGAGCTGTTAAGGCAGCTGTTGAAGCAGGTGCGAATACCGCTTCCACCCTTGGCGAGCTTGTTGCTACCCACGTTATTCCACGTCCCCATGAGGATGTTGAAAAAATTCTCCCCAAATTTTAATTCTTAGGAGTTTCTAAAATGAAGTCTTTAGGACTAATCGAGGTGCCCGGTGTAACCGGCGCCATAGATTGTTTGGATATTATGTGTAAATCCGCAAATGTTCAGTTGGTAACATGGGAGCGCAAGCTTGGCGGACGTTTAGTTACTGTTATCGTTGAGGGAGATGTTTCGGCCGTTACAGCCGCAGTTGAAAATGCGGTTGCAGGCGGAATCAAAAAGCCCGTTGCACACGCTGTTATAGCAAGTCCTCACGAGGAAACAAAGCGTCTTGTTGAAATTAGCGCTTCCAGGATACAAAAATAGGAGGTTAATTTTATGGCAGAAACTAAAAAAGTCGAAAATGTAACCGAAAACACAGCTACACCGGTCGAAAAAAAGACCGTTAAAGCAACACCCAAAAAGGAGGTAAAGAAAATGGCACTTGAAGCACTAGGTATGGTAGAAACCAGAGGTTTAGTTGCAGCTATTGAGGCAGCAGACGCAATGGTAAAGGCTGCAAACGTTCAGCTTATTGGCACTGAGAAAATCGGTTCCGGTCTAGTGTCTGTTATGGTTCGCGGTGACGTTGGCGCAGTTAAATCCGCTGTTGAAGCAGGTTCTAACTCAGCTTCTCGTTTAGGTGAGCTCGTTGCTACCCACGTTATTCCCCGCCCCCATGACGACGTTGAAAAACTTCTTCCCTCTTTGAAGTAAGTTTAAGCGGGACACTGTAGTCAACATAAGGGGGCTTTAAGCCCCCTCGGTTGACCCCTATTTATACTTATGAAAGAACAGGTATTTTAGTATGATAGTTGGCAAGGTAGTTGGAAGCGTTGTTTCCACTAGAAAAAACGACAAATTGGTTGGCAGCAAGTTTATGGTTATCGAACCGCTTGCTGAGCTTGGAAATCCAAGCAAAAAAATAGTTGCCATTGATGATATTGGCGCAGGAATTGGCGAAATTGTTTTGGTTGCTCTCGGCAGTGCGGCAAGAATTGGCTGCAATATGTCTGAAGCACCTGTTGACGCCGCTATTGTTGGTATTGTAGATAGTGGCACCGGACTTGCCGGAGTGATTCATTCATGAATATTGACTCGCTAAAAGAGTTGTTACGGGAAAACGGTATTGTTGGCGCAGGCGGAGCAGGGTTTCCAACCTATGCAAAGCTCGATAAAAAGGCTGACACTATAATTCTGAATTGTGCGGAATGTGAGCCACTTCTCCGTTTGCACCGTCAAGTGCTTAAAATGTATACAAATGAAATTTTAAGCACCCTTTATGAGATTTCGAAAATATTGGAGGTTTCTACTGTTTATATAGGTATTAAAGGCTCTTATAAAAGAACCTTAGCCGCAGTAGAAAATGAGATTTCCTCCTTTAATAATATGAAGATATGCAAATTGCCTGAGGTTTACCCCGCAGGCGATGAGGTTGTTCTTACCTATGAGGCAACCGGCAGGGTTGTTCCTGCAGGTTCTATTCCGATTTCGGTAGGGGTTGTGGTTTTAAATGTTGAAACGGTATATAACATATATCGTGCAATGCAGGGCGAACCCGTTACCCATAAGTTTGTAACCGTTACGGGAGAGGTTAAAAATCCGGTTACCTTATATGCTCCGATAGGTCTTTCGGTTGAAAAGCTTATCGAGGCAGCAGGCGGAGCAACCATAGAGGACCCCGCTTATGTTTTAGGCGGACCTATGATGGGAAAACTTGGAAGCCCGTTAGATGTTGTTACTAAAACGAGCAATGCGGTTTTGGTGCTTCCTAAAACTCTTCCCCTTGTTCAAAAGAAGCTTAGTAAAACCTCGATTGATATAAAAAGGGCAATGTCGGCTTGTTGTCAGTGTAGTTATTGCACCTCGCTTTGCCCCAGAAACCTTCTTGGTCATCCAATTGACCCTGGTGCGTTTATGTTGGCTGCCGCCAATAACTCAACAACAAATACGGCACCCTATTTAAACGCTATGTTTTGTTCGGGTTGCGGTCTTTGCGAAATGTATTCCTGCACTCAAGGGTTATCGCCACGTTCTTTGCTTCAAGCAACTAAGAAAGGTCTTCAAAAGCAGGGAGTTAAAGCGCCTGCCGTAAAGGCCGAAAAGGTTGAAGAGTTTAGAGATATGAGAATGATACCTCTGTCTCGTCTTCGTTCCCGATTGGGATTAGACCCTTATAATTGCTCGGCTCCTGTAAGTGAAGAGCCTATTAAATTTAAAAAGCTTAATATTTTACTTTCACAGCATATCGGAGCACCTGCTGTTCCTGTTGTGAAAAAGGGTGACAAGGTTTTGTCGGGTCAAATGATTGCCTCAGCTGCCGATAAGGCGCTCAGTGTTGCAATTCATTCACCCGTAAACGGAACTGTTACCGAGGTTAACAAGAGTAAAATCACGATTTCAGTATAGGATGGATAGGTAATGAGAAAAGCCATTGGTATGGTAGAACTTAAAACTGTTTCAGCCGGTATGCGAGCGGCCGACCGTATGGTCAAAACGGCCGACGTTGAGCTGCTTCAGGCCGACACTGTTTGCCCCGGCAAATTCTTAGCTTTAATAAGCGGAGATTTAAGTGCTGTCAATGCAGCAGTTGAGGCTGCCGCCGCTCAGGACGCTGAACAGCTTATAGATAGCTTTGTGCTGGGAAACCCGCATGAATCGATTTTTTCAGCCCTTTACGGCGCTTCTGAAATTGATTCGCCGAATGCACTCGGAGTTCTTGAAACCTTTTCGGCTGCTGCTGCAGTTGTTGCGGCGGATACTGCGGCTAAAACCGCACTTGTTGACCTGATTGAACTAAGACTTGCAAGAGGTATGTGCGGAAAATCATATCTCTTATTAACCGGTGAGGTTGCTGCGGTTGAGGCAGCTATCGAACGTGCAAAACAAGGCGCCGGACAATACGGAATGTTCCTTGATAGCGCAGTTATTCCTCGCCCCGATAAAAGATTTTGGCAGAAAATTTTATAATATAAATAAAAGGAAAAGGTATTTATGCTTGCAATAGAACGACGTAACGCTATACTTGCAAAGCTATCTGCTGAAGGAAAGGTTATTGTTGCTGATTTAAGCCGTGAATTTGATGTTACGGAAGAAACAATCAGGCGTGACCTCGAAAAGCTTGATAAGGATGGCCTTGCAAAAAAGACCTACGGCGGTGCTGTGGTTAATGAAAAACTGAATACAGACCTACCTTTTAATGTTAGAAAAAGTGCTAATATTACCGAGAAAAAGCAAATTGCCGAGAAAATTGCCGAGCTTATTCACGATGGTGATTACATTATGTTGGACTCAAGCTCAACTGCAATTTATGTAACAAAAAGCATTAAAAACCGTAAGAATATTACGCTTATTACTAATTCGGTTGAAATTTTACTTGAACTTGCCGATAAGAAGGATTGGAATATTCTTTCAACCGGCGGAGCTCTTAAAAAGGGCGGACTATCGTTGGTTGGAACTTCGGCTGAGCGAATGATTAGAGGATTCCATGTTGATATTGCGGTTTGCTCTTCAAAGGGCCTTGATATGAATATGGGAATTACCGATTCTAACGAAAAGGAATCACAAATCAAGCAGGCTATTTTTGCTGCCGCTGATAAGAAAATTCTTGCGGTTGATGATAGCAAATTCGATAGAATTTCTTTTGTTAGAGTTTGCGATATAAGCGAGGTTGACACCATTGTTACCAACGCTAAGCCATCTGACCGTTGGGTTGAGTATTGCAAGGATAAAAATGTTGAATTAATTTTTTAAAGGATAGATTTAAATGAAAATTTTGGTTATAAATGCAGGAAGCTCCTCTTTGAAATATCAACTTTTTAATATGACAAACGGAGAGGTTCTTGCAAAGGGACTTTGCGAGAGAATTGGTATAGATGGAGCTATTACTCATAAGCGTCCCGGAAAAGAAAATTTTGAAAAAGAGGTTGCTCTTCCAACCCATGATGAAGCTCTTTCTTTAGTGCTTGAGCTTCTTGTAAGTGCAGAGTATGGTGTTGTTGCTTCTATTGACGAGATAGGTGCAGTTGGCCATAGAATAGCCCATGGCGGCGAAAAATACGGTTGTTCTTCACTTATTGATGATGAAGCAGTTGCTTATCTTGAAACCATTATTCCTATAAATCCCCTCCACGGACCACCTGCAATTAAAGGAATTAAGGCTTGCAGACGTTTAATGAAGAATATACCTCAGGTTGGAGTTTTCGATACCTCCTTCTATTCTCAAATAGAGGACTTCAGAACTATATATCCTCTTCCTTATGAGCTTTATTCCGAGAACAAAATCCGCCGTTACGGTTTCCACGGCACCTCTCATAGATATGTTTCGGCAAAGGCAGCTGAGATGCTCAATAAAGAACCTAGCGAGCTTAAAATAATCACCTGCCACCTTGGAAACGGCTCTTCGATTACTGCCGTTGATAAGGGCATAGCAATTGATACTTCCATGGGCTTTACACCGCAAGAGGGTATTCCTATGGGAACCAGAAGCGGTTCTATTGACCCATCTGTAATTCCTTATATTATGAAGGCTAAAAACCTTTCGGCTGATGAGGTTGAAGACCTAATCAACCGCAAGTCAGGACTTCTCGGCGTAAGCGGAATTTCAAGCGACTCAAGATATGTTGAGGAAGCAGCTTTAAAGGGCGATTATAGAGCCCAGTTAGCTGTTAAAATGCTTGCTAACAGCATTAAGAAGTATATCGGCAGTTATATTGCCGAAATGAACGGTATTGATGCACTTGTTTTCACCGCAGGAATCGGCGAAAATTCGGATATGCTTCGCAAGATGGTGTGTAGCGAGCTTGATTTCTTCGGTATTAAAATTGATGAAGATAAAAATAAATCCATTCCAAGAGGCAGTGCTGCTGATATTTCGGATGAGTGTGCTAGGGTTAAAACCCTTGTTATCCCCACAGACGAGGAATATATGATAGCACTTGATACTTTAAATCTTTGTAAGGAGCAATAAAAATGGCAAATATTTCAGAGCAAGAAATTCGTGAAGTTGTCAGTCAGGTTTTGAACAGAATGCAAACCTCAACTTCCGATTGGGATAGCACCCATTACGGCACCAGACGTTTTGTTGGTATTTTTGCCGATATGAATGATGCTATTGTTGCCGCGAATGAGGGTTATCGTGCGGTTCGAGCAATGTCGGTTGAACAAAGGGAAGCCATTATAACTGAAATTCGCCGTTTAACCCGTGCCGAAGCTCCTGTTATGGCTGAGCTTGGTGTTAAAGAAACAGGAATGGGTAAGGTAGAGCATAAACGCCTTAAGCATATCCTTGTTGCTGATAAGACCCCGGGCACCGAAGATATCGTTTCTTCGGCTAAAACAGGCGATAATGGTCTTACTCTTGTTGAAATGGCTCCTTTTGGTGTTGTTGGTGCTATTACTCCAAGCACCAATCCAAGTGAAACAGTTATTTGCAACAGTATTGGTATGATTGCCGCAGGTAACGGAGTTGTATTTAACCCACATCCTAATGCTATTGCAGTTTCGAACTATGCGGTTGACCTTGTGAACCGTGCTTCTAAAGCCGCAGGTGGCCCTGAAGTGCTTGTTTGCTCAATGGTTAAGCCAACCCTTGATTCAGCATCTGTTATGCAGTCCCATCCGCTTGTGCGACTTCTCGTTTGCACCGGAGGCCCCGGCGTTGTAAGGGCTGTTCTTTCTTCGGGTAAAAAGGCAATCGGAGCAGGAGCCGGAAACCCACCCGTTATAGTTGATGATACTGCCGATATTATAAAGGCAGGAAAAGATATTATTGATGGTTGCACCTTCGATAACAATCTTCCCTGTATCGCCGAAAAGGAAGTTTTCGCATTCAGAAATATTGCAGACCAGCTTATTCGTGAAATGATTAAAAACGGCGCTTACCTTATTAGTGCCGCCGAAGCCGACCGTTTGGCATCGGTTGTTTTGGTTGATGTTAAGGATAAGAGCGGTAAAACTCGCAAGGTTATTAACCGTGATTGCGTTGGCCGTGATGCTAAGGTGCTTCTTTCTAAAATCGGAATCAATGTTGGCGCTGATGTTCGTTGCATTATTTGCGAAACATCCTTTGAGCATATTTTTGTTCAAGAAGAGCTTATGATGCCCATTCTTCCTATTGTTAGGGTTAATAATATTGACGAGGCGATTGACTTGGCCGTTAAGGCTGAGCACGGTAACCGCCACACCGCACATATGCATTCCAAGAATATTGATAATCTTTCAAGATTTGCCCGTGCGGTTGAAACCACGATTTTTGTTAAAAATGCTCCCTCTTATGCAGGGATTGGTTTTGGCGGAGAGGGACACGCAACCTTTACTATTGCCGGCCCTACAGGCGAAGGCATCACATCGGCAAAAAGCTTTACACGCCAACGCCGTTGTGTTATGGCAGATAGTTTTCGCATTATCTAATTAAAGGAGTTTGTTTATGGCTTACGATGCTTCTATGGTAGCTGAAATAGTCAATAGAGTTATGGCTGAGTGTGGAGTTGCTAACGACAGCCAAACTGTTCCTGTTGGCATTTCTAACCGACACATACATCTTTCGGCTGAGCATGTTGAACAGCTTTTTGGAAAGGGCTATGAGCTAACCCCTATTAAAGACCTTTCTCAGCCAGGTCAATATGCCTGTAAAGAGCAGCTGACAATAGTTGGGCCATCGCTAAGACCAATTGAAGGTGTTAGGGTTTTAGGCCCTGTTCGTTCAGCTTCTCAGGTTGAAATTTCAAGAACCGACTCTTTTGCATTAAAGGTTAAACCTCCTGTCAGAGAATCGGGAGATATTGCGGGGTCTGCTCCGATAACGATAATCGGTCCTAAAGGAGTTGTAACCCTTAAGGAAGGCTGTATAATTGCTAACCGCCATATTCATATGAGCGAGGAAGAGGGAATAGCTTTCGGACTCAAGGATGGCGACTATGTAACAGTAGAAGCAAAGGGTGAGAGAAGAACCACCTTTTATGATGTTCAGGTTAGAGTTAATAAAGCTTTTCGCTTAGAGATGCATATTGACACCGATGATGCAAATGCTGCAGGAATTGGCAATGGCGCTAAGGTTAAGATAATAAAATAATATATTTAATATAAAAAAGTCAGGTCAAACGTGAAGTGAACCCCATTTAGTTCACAAACGGCTTGACTTTTTTTGTTTTATATAATATAATTTATTTGAGCCATTTTTATATATTTTAGGAGATTATATGAATTTTATATCATCTTGTGCAAAAATTAAGAATTTAGCACCTTTGAATTTGGAAAAGGCAATTTGCTTGGATTGTCCTTCTCTTTATATCGTTTTGAGCGGTAATGCGCTTGTTACTGTTGGCAAGAAAGTATACGCCTTAAAGGAAGGGCACATTTTAATTGCCGATAAAAGAGAGGTTTGTTATATTAAAGATAATGGCTCAGTTTTAGGTTTTGGTTTCGAATGTGAAGAGGGAATAGAGGCAGGTATTAGTCGTATTCCGAATGATAATATGCTATTGGTTTCCACCCTTAGTGAGCAAGGCGGACAGGTTATGTATCCCCTGTTAGAACTTATACTTTGCAGTAGTGAAAGATTATTATACGAGCCTTTGGAAGAGGGTAGGGATATAGAACTCTTTGCAAAAGCTGTTGACTTAATGCTAGAGAAAATAGATACCAGAGCTTCGGTAGAAGAGTTTGCCGAGCAGCTTGATATCAGCCGTTCTCATATTAAAAGAATTTTTGCTGCACTATCCGGTATTGGAGCGCATGATTACTTTAATCTTTTGAAAATAAATAAAGCCAAAGAGTTGTTACTAAGCGGATATTCGGTTACTACAACTGCCGAGAAAACGGGATTTGCGAATCAGGCATATTTTTCGGCTGCCTTTAAACGAATAGCAGGTATTTCTCCTAAGGATTTTTCGGGAGGATTAGTTAAGCGCAGACCAGTTGAAAGAACTGTTAAAGAAATCCCAACTCAAAGAAAAGAATTGCCGAGTTACCTATTATAATTATATTATTTTGCATTATATTTGCATTTTATATAATTTTGGCTCATAATTTAAATAAAAAACACCGAGAAAGCGTTTCCGCTTCCTCGGTGTTTTTGTGTGCTATGGATTAGCAGCAACCGCAATTGTTGTCGCAACCGCAACCGCAGTTGTTAGCAGTCTGAGCACCACCGCAACCGCCGCAGCAGCAGAGGATGAGGATGAGGATTATAATCCAAGAGCAGCCGTTTCCACCAAAGTTATTACACATAATTGAAAGACCTCCTTTTTGGTTTTCATCACATACTATGCTATCTTAAAAAGGAGTGTTACAAAATTTGAAATAAAAAAATATTTGACTTTTCCTGACTTTCGTGTATAATAAAAGTCAGGAAAGGTCAAAAAATAGGTGATAGCTATGAGAATGAGCGATATAATAACACGAGAGATTTTAAGAATGTTAAATGAATCGGGAGAGAACACAGCCGAAATTCAGCGCAACGAATTTGCAGGGCTGATGGGTTGCGCTCCAAGCCAAATAAATTATGTTTTATCATCGAGATTTACTCCTGAGCACGGATATATAATAGAAAGCCGAAGAGGCGGCGGAGGTTTCATAAGAATTAAAAGGGTTATGCTTAATTCTTCCTCGGCTCTTATGCATATAGTTAATTCCATCGGAGAAAGTATTGATAATATGAGCACCAGAATAGTTATCGAAAACTGTTTAGAAACGGGGCTTGTGTCTAGGGAAACGGCTCGCATTATGGCGGCGGCAGTATCGGGCTCGGTTATGAGCAGTGTTCCTGTTATATATAGGGATAGTCTTAGAGCTGCAATTTTAAAACAAATGCTTTTAAGCCAAATTTAATTTGAAGGAAGAATTTATTATGTTATGTGAAAAATGCAAAAAAAATATGGCAACAACCCATATTCGCTCGGTTGTTAACGGTATAGTTAGCGAGAAAAACCTTTGCGCCGCCTGCGCTACTGAAGAGGGTTATAATGATATAGGTCATAATTCCTTGGCTTCGATGTTGGCATCTATGTTCCACGAAGCGCCAAGTCGAAGCCTAGCTTCTCAAACAAGATGTTCGGTTTGCAATTCAACCTTTGATGATATTGCCTCAACGGGTAAGGTTGGTTGCGCTAACTGTTATAAAACCTTTTATACCGAGCTCTTGCCCTATCTTAAAAGGGTGCACGGAAGCACTAAGCATGCAGGGAAAGTGCCTTGCAGAGCTCCTTTGATGGTTAAGCCGGAGAAGGAAACAATAGAAGATTTAAGACTTGAGCTTAATCGCCTTGTAAGTGAAGAAAAATACGAAGAAGCGGCAGTTCTCAGGGATAAAATCAGGGGAATGGAGGCAAATAACAATGAGTAGTTGGTATACTAAGGAAAGCTCAATCGCTGTAAGCACAAGGGTTCGCTTGGCTAGAAATTTGAGCGGTATTCCTTTTCCATCAAGAATGAGTAACGAGCAATTTGAAGAGCTAAAGCAAAGGGCCAAATCAGCCATTTGCGATAGTAATACTCCTTTTGCCAAAAACCTTAATTTTATTGATATGGCTTCGGTTCCCGAAAACGAAATAAATGCAATGGTTGAAAGGCATATAATAAGCCCCGAATTTGCGAAAAGAGGGGGTAGGTCGGCTATCATATTGTCGAAGGATGAAAGCATAAGTATTATGATAGGCGAAGAGGACCATATAAGAATACAGGTTATTTTAGATGGTTTAAAGCTGGAAGAAGCTTATGATATTGCCGAGCAAATAGATTCACTTTTAGATTCAAGACTTCATTTTGCCTTTGATGAGAATTTAGGATTTTTAACCGAGTGCCCAACTAATTTAGGCACAGGGCTCAGAGCCTCTTTAATGCTTCATTTGCCCGCTTGTGAATCATCGGGCGAAATTGCAAGCCTTTCGGATACGGTTAATAAAATAGGGTTCACGGTCAGAGGTATGTATGGCGAGGGCTCAAAGGCAGGAGCATCCCTTTATCAAATTTCAAATCAAATAACATTAGGGCTCAGCGAGAAAAATGCCCTTGATAATCTTAAGAGCATAACGGCAAGAATTATTGAAAAGGAAGAAAATTTGCGTTCTTCTCTTAACAAATTAAAGGTTGAGGATATGGCGTATAGAGCTCTTGGAGTTCTCAAAAACTGCCGAATTATCACATCAAACGAAATGATGAATTTGTTATCAAGGATTAAGCTTGGTATTGATATGGGCATAATAGAGGAGAAGATAAATCCCATAGAGCTTTTGATATCCAACCAAAGATTTATGCTTATGAAAAAATTCGGCGAAATGCAGCCGGAGGAAAGGGATATCCAAAGAGCCTCTAACTTAAGGGAGATTTTACAACAGGAGGTTTAGTTAATGAAATATAATTTCACAGGTTTCACAACCAAAGCCAATGAAGCGCTCAATGAGGCTGTGAGGTCGGCTGAGGGAATGGGACACACCTATATAGGAAGCGAGCATTTACTTTTAGGACTTTTGAGAATAGGGAGCGGAGTTGCTGCGGCAGTTCTTAATAAAAAGGGGATAACTGCCGAAAAGTTTGAAGAATTTATAAAGCTCGAAATTGGCTGCGGCACTCCAACAAAGCTTTCCCCCGAATATTTCACTCCCCGTTCTAAAAAGGTTATAGAAAGCGCCATGAGCAATGCTAGCGAGATGGGCAAAAAATATGTTGGAACTGAGCATTTGCTTATCGGAATTTTAAGTGATAGCGATAACTATGCCATTCGCTTTTTATCGGCATTGGGCATTGATATTGCATCTATAACAAGCGAGGCGGTAACGGCTTCGGGAATAGATATAAAGGCGGCGGCAAAGGGCTCAAACCAAAAGGAAAATAAAAAAATAGAAAACCTTTCAAAATATGGAACCGACCTTACCGCCGAGGCCGAAAAGGGCAACCTTGACCCCGTTATAGGCAGGGAAAAGGAGATAGAAAGGGTTATCGGTATTCTTTGCAGAAGAACCAAGAATAATCCATGCTTAATAGGCGAGCCCGGTGTTGGTAAAACGGCTGTTGCTGAAGGGTTGGCTCAAAAAATCGCTAGCGGAGAGGTGCCCGAAATTCTTGTTGGCAAGAGGGTTTTCACCCTTAATTTAACAGGTATGGTTGCAGGCACTAAATATCGAGGCGATTTTGAAGAAAGAATTAAAACTGTTGTTGATGAGGTTATAAAGAATAAGAATATTATCCTCTTTATTGATGAGGTGCATACCCTTATCGGCGCAGGCTCAGCCGAGGGCGCAACCGATGCGGCAAATATCTTAAAGCCCTCTTTGGCTAGGGGCGAGTTTCAGCTAATCGGAGCTACAACTATTTCAGAATATAGAAAGAATATCGAAAAAGATTCAGCCCTTGAAAGAAGATTTCAGCCTGTTATGGTTTCTGAGCCTAGTGAAGAGGATGCGCTTCTCATTCTTAAAGGGCTTCGTGATAAATACGAGGCTCATCATAAGGTTAAAATAAGCGATGAGGCTTTATCTTCGGCAGTTAAGCTTTCGGCCAGGTATATAAGCGATAGATTTTTGCCCGATAAGGCAATAGATTTAATTGATGAGGCGGCTTCAAGGGTGCGTTTGTCTTCCTCGGCTATGCCGCCCGAACTAAAGGAACTTGAGGAACAAATTGAAAGCGCCGAAAGTGAAAAGGATGAGGCAATAGCCTCTGAGGAATTTGAAAGAGCGGCGGCTTTGAGGGATGCCGAAATCAGACTTCGTGAGAAGTATAATACCCTAAACGAAAAATGGCAGGAGGAAAAGGGACATACCAACGGAACGGTAACCGAGGAGGATATTGCGGATATTGTATCCTTATGGACCTCTATTCCTGTTTCTCAGTTAACCGAGGAGGAAAGCGCACGCCTTTTAAGACTTGAAGAGGAACTTCATAATAGAGTTATCGGTCAAAACGAGGCAGTAACTGCGGTTGCAAAGGCTATCCGCCGAGGAAGAGTGGGTCTCAAGGACCCAAAAAGACCTATCGGCTCGTTTATCTTCTCAGGACCTACGGGTGTTGGTAAAACCGAGCTTTGCAAGGCATTGGCTTCATCACTTTTCGGAAGTGAAAATATGATGATAAGACTTGATATGTCGGAATATATGGAAAAGCATACCGTTTCCCGACTTGTTGGCTCGCCTCCCGGATATGTTGGTTTTGAAGAGGGCGGTCAGTTAACCGAAAAGGTGAGAAGAAATCCTTACTCGGTTGTTCTTTTCGATGAAATAGAAAAGGCGCATCCCGATGTTTTCAATATGCTTCTTCAAATTCTTGAGGATGGTATTTTAACCGATTCCCAAGGAAGACGGGTTGATTTTAAAAACACAGTTATTATTATGACTTCAAACGTTGGAGCCAGAAAAATAACCGAAAAGAAGATAAGCTTCGGTTTCGGCGAGTCGGAAGAGGAAACAAATATCAGCGAACAGGTTTTATACGAGCTTAAAGCCACCTTCCGCCCCGAGTTTTTAAACAGGGTTGATGATATTATAGTTTTTTCAAAGCTAAAGTTTGAGGAAATCGGTCTTATAGCCGAAAATATGCTCAAAAATCTAAAAGAAAGACTTAAAAACCTTGAAATAGATTTCAGTTGGGATGATTCGGTTAAAAATGCACTTGCCGAAAAGGGATTTGATGAGGTTTACGGCGCAAGACCATTAAGAAGAGAAATCCAAAATAAAATTGAAGATAAATTGAGCGAAAATATCCTCGAGGGTAAAATAAAAAAGGGCGCAAATGTTAATTGCACCTTTGAAAATGATGAGTTTATATTTAATGCGTAATTCGTAATTCGTAATGCGGAATTAAATGTTAGCGAATTAAAATATCGTGTAGGGGTGGGGTTTCCCCGCCCCTGCAATGCACCGAAAAACAAACGGATGCGTAGAAATTCTACGCATCCGTTTTCTCATCCGAATATTGCCATTGTTAGTGTGCCTATCGCCATAAGGGATAAGCCAAAAGCTGATTTTTTGGTTAGCCTTTCCCCAAACACGAAATATGAAAATGCAACCGCTACTAAAATACTCATTTTATCAATCGGAACAACAACACTAACAACGCCGTTTTGAATTGCATAATAATAGCAAAGCCAAGAGGCGCCTGTTGCAATTCCTGAAAGGCAAATAAACAAAAGCTCTTTTTTCTCGATATTTTTCAGTGTTTTTTGCTTGCCCCTTGCAAAAACTATAATCCAAGCCATAATCAAAACAATATAGGTTCGAACCGCCGTTCCGAGATTAGATTCAACCCCTGTTATTCCAACTTTAGCAAGTATGGATGTTAATGCGGCGAATATCGCCGAAAGAACAGCATAAATCATCCATTTCTTGTTTGTTGAATCATTTAGAGTTTCCTTTTTTTCAACCATAAAGAATATTCCAATTGCTAAAACTGCGGTTGAAAAAAGC
>JAEIGA010004092.1_pt1 | contig 22572 bp, 27 predicted proteins | sample 9270691 | NCBI WGS metagenome assembly JAEIGA01 (sample SAMN17057246, study PRJNA624740) | gut metagenome | biome: biome; isolation source: fecal sample | host: Bos grunniens | place: China: Xizang | collected 2019 | reverse complement strand
TATTTATATGAGTGTTAATAATGTTAATCCATCAACTATATTTGGTGGAACATGGGAACAAATAGAAGATAGATTTTTACTAGCATCAGGAACTACATATAGTGCAGGAACTACAGGTGGAGCAGCAACAGTAACATTAAATGTTAATCAAATTCCAAGCCATAGACACATAAGTGATTATTATTATCCAGGAGGAGAACAACAATGGTATTCAGATACTGGTGCTAGTATAGGTGGTTCAGGATATAAATATATTCACTTAAATGGTTCGATTGGATTCCATGGTGCACAAAAACACAGCAACGTAGGTGGAGGACAAGCACATAACAATATGCCACCTTATTTAGCAGTGTATGTATGGAAGAGAGTAAGTTAGGAGGTAAAATATGGCAAATTATACAACTCAATTAAATAACTTAAAAAATGCACAAAGAAAAGCTGCTGTTGCTGATTTAGAGAACACAAGAAACCAAGCATTAAGTAGTTTACAAGCAGAACAACAACAAAATGCAGCAAATTATGCATCCCAAAGGAATACAGCAAATGCACAAAATAGACTAAGTGCTAGGAACTTCCAAGAATACTTAGCAAATACAGGAAGAGCAAATAGTGGTTTAGGTGCACAAGCTGCTATGCAACATGCAAATAACTTAAATACAAGTATGAATAATATATATGGAGCTGAAAACGCAGCACTTGCAGACATAGCAAGAAGAAGAACTGATGCACAAAACGCATATTCAAGTGGACTTGCTAGTGCAAATGCAACAATAGAAGCAAATTACATTCAAAATTTATTGAAACAACAACAACAAGAATGGGAAAACAAGATGGCACTTAAACAATTTAATGAGAGTGTAAGACAATTTAATAAGAACTATGATTTACAAAAACGTTCTTTTAGTAGTGGTAGTGGAGGAGGCAGAACCAGAAGTGGTTCATATAGTGGAGAAGACAACTCACTAATAATTAGTGGAGGTAACCAACCAAAAGAGAAAACAAACCCAATAATTAGTAATTTAACAAAAGCAGCTCAAACAACAAACAACGCTTTAAAAAGAATATCTACACAAAATGCTGCTACACAAAAAGCTGCTAAAGTTGGGCAAAGATATGTAAAACAAGTACAAGCTAAAAATGGAGCGATTGTATCTCAATTATGGATGAAAACAAAAAACGGAAAAGATTATAGAGTAGCATAGGTGGTGATTATATGGCTAAAAAGAAAAAAGAAAATAAAAATCAAATTATGACTACTGATGCAATAGTTACTGTTGATAGAAAAGGAGAAGTAAAACAAACTAAACCAACAAAAAACAATTCATACAGAGATGAATATAATTATAGAAATAATCTTAATCCAACTACAGAAAGAGTACAAACAGGTAGAAACAACTTTAAAGATATTACATCAACAGTAAGTAGAAATGTATTAAGAAACACAAATAAAGATGGTTATTTAGACACAAAAAAGAAATATGGTGATTACAACAAAAATGACCTTTCAAAATCAAACTATAAAATTTATCAAAAAGATAATAAGTATTATTATTTTGATGAAAAAGATAAAAAATACAAAGATATGAAAGGTTATGAAACCACAACACATAAAATAGACAGTAGAGATTCAGGATTGTTAAATATTAACAACAAAAATGAAATGTTGAAGCAAAACAAAGATAGAAAAAGATTTGACCCAAAGTTTGTTCAAACAACAGAACAAAAAGACATTTCTAAAAAAATAGCAAGTGATATGGCAGCAGATGATTCTGCACAAGAACAAAAATGGTTAAATAGTCTTTCAAAAGAAGATAAAAAAGCATACGAAGAAAGTGCAAAATACCAAAATAAACTTCAAAAAGAAAAACATAAAGAGGCACAACAAAAAGAAATAAAGAAACAACAACAATTAAGATTTGAAAAAGACAAGGAAGCGTTTCAAAAATTCCAAAATAAAGAGCAAATACCTTCATTAATTGAAGCTGGTAATTATGTAAGAGAAAACAAGGCGAAAGAAGAAGAATACCTAAAAAATAATCCTGTTGCTATAAAAGGAAGTTCTAATACAATAAGACCACAAGATGTTATTCCCACATTAAATAACTATAAAACAGGAGAAATAGGAGTAGAAACTCAACCAGAAAGATTAGAAACAGCAAAAGAAAGAAATGAATTAGCAAGAACACAATATGAAGAAAATCTATGGACAGAAAGAAATAAGGAAACAACAGGACTAGAAAAGGTATACCAACCAATTAAAAGTGCTGTTGCACAAGTTGGTGAAGGTTTAGATACACCATTTGATTTCGGTAACAGAGTATATATATCAGAAGATGGGACACAACAATATTTGCCTAGTAAATCAGATATTCAGTGGGAAAGGACTTTGAATAGTTACAATACTAAAATAGGTAAATTTGCTGCTGAAACAACGAATAACATGGCAAAAATACTAGGTACACAAGCGATGAACTTATTAATACCAGGAAGTGGTACAGCAGTCTATTGGGCACAGATGTATGGTAACTCATATCAAAAAGCATTTAATCAAACTGGTGGAGATTCTAGTAAAGCAAGTGCAAATGCTCTAATCAATACAGGATTAGAGTTTTTAACTGGTAAATTTTTAGGTTCAGCAACAAAAGGTTTAACTGGTGGAAAAACAAGTCAATTAGAAACTGCATTTAGCAATCTATCATATAAGATAAGCAAAAACCCTGTTTTATCAAGCTATTTAGGAAAAGCAGGTTCAGAGTTTTCAGAAGAATTTATCCAAGAATATTTAGGTAATGCAGTAGATATATTAACACTAGGTAGTGATGGTAGTCATGAAAACTTAAAAGAATTACTAAGCGACCCAGATGTATTAGAAGCTGCATTATATTCAGGTTTAATGGGAGCTGTATCTTCAGTAGGAATAGGTGGAGTGCAAAACTTAGGCACAAGAGCATCAGGAGGATATACAGAAGCCCAAAGTATTCAATTAGTAAATGACTTTAAAGATGAATTAAATAATACAATAGAAGAGTATAAGAAAAACCCAAAAGAAAACAAAACAAAAATAAAGAAACTACAAAAGGTACTATCTGAATTAGATAAAGAAAATGCACCTTTTACCGATGATACAGTTCAATCAAATATTGATAGAGCTGAGAATATAAACAAAAGCATAAATTCAACTTATTCTGATGAGCAAAAAGCACAAATAGATGAAATTGAACAAATGGTTAATTCTGGAGAGATAGATGCTGATGAAGGTACTGGATACATAAGACAAGTACAAAATGGTACTTACGCTGAACACAGAAACCTTGAAAGAATAGCACAACAAAGAATGGATGAAGTACAACAAGCATTTAGAGATGGTCAAATATCAGGTGATGAATATAATCAAGAATTAAAAGCTATAAATGCAACATTACAAAGTGAAAGAAATAGAATAGAAGGTATAGAAGAACAAACAGAACTAAATACACCTCAAATTCAAGCACAGGCAAGTGAAACAACACAGGGTAATGCGATTGCACAAGAAACACAAAACGTGTCTGAAAACAAACAAAAACAATTAGATATTATAGAAAAGAATAATCCAGCAAATCCAGAATCAAGTCAAACATGGATAAAAAGTGTAGATGATATTAAAACATTGAATGAAACACTTCAAGATGATGATTATGAAGGTTATGATGAATTTACTCCTGATTTAACTAGACAGGATATTCAAAATGCAATAGAAAAAGGAACAATAACTGTATATTCATCTCATCCTATAGAACAAGGAGAATTTGTAACACCATCAAAAATGGAAGCAGAAAGTTATGCTGGAAATGGACAAATATATTCTCAAGAAGTCCCAATACAAGATGTAGCATGGATAGACCCTACACAAGGACAATATGCTAAAGTTCAAAATAACAATATTGAAATAAACCAAGACAATCAAAGTGAATCGAAGTCTAACAGCGAAGATTATTGGAAGTCTAAGGGTGTTAAAGGTGAAGTTGCAAAAATACTTAGTACAGAAGATTTAAAAGAAGAAAAATCAAAATCAATATTACAAAAGATAAAAGAAGGAAAAGCAACTATAGGTGAAGAAATACAACAATTTAAAAGAAAATTTGTTGATAAAGGTTCATTTATAAGGAAACTATCTAAATTAAAGAAAAATAGAAAATTAGATGCTAAATATGACAAAATGGGCACAGCAGAAGCAGAAGCACAATATAGTATAGGAAAAGCACAATCTAACCTAAAAGGAATTGCATATAATAATTTTAAAGACAAAAACGGTAAAAATGTATCAATGTCTTGGAATGATATATGGAAGGGCATAGACGAAGATGCTGCAAATGAATATCTAGCAAATTGGTTAAACGTAGATAGATACGGAAAAGTAAATGAAGAAGGTAGAAAACTACAAGAAAATCTAGCTAAACAAGTTAAAGAAGAAAAGATTACGCAAGAAGAAGCTAATAAAATCTTAGAAGAAAAAAGAGAAAACGGTGAATTATACAAATATGTATTAAGTCCAGAAATAACTGATAAGGATTCTGCACAAAGAATAGCAGAATTAGACGAGAAACATCCGGAATTAAAATTATTCGCCGAGAATGTTTGGCAATACTATAAAAATCAATTACAAAATAGAATAGAAGCCGGAAAAATATCTAAAGAAGAAGCTGAAAGGTTTGAAAACGAAACCCCTCATTATGTAAGATTACAAAGAGAAGTTCCAAAAAATGCCCCTAATACTTTAGAAATAGACAACAATGGTAATGCTACAATCAATAAGAACATAAAGGAGTTTAAAGGAAGCACAAGAAATATAATTTCTTTCAAAACTGCTGGTGCTGATTATACACAAAAAGTAATGAACGAAATAAGAATGAATGAATTTGCTAAAGAATTAGCAAAAACACTAGGTGTTTCTAGTGAATTAAACGGAGAAATAAGCACAATAGATGAAATCTTTGGAGTAGACCAAAATCTAATAAAAGACAATGGTGATGGAACATATCAATTAACATTCTTTAACAATGGAGTAGCAACAACAATACCTATTAATAAAGCAATATATGAAGCTATGCAACCAAACAAACATTATAAATGGGAAGATAAAACATTATTTAAAGGTATTAGAAAAGTAGATTCATGGAGAAGAGCATTATTAACAGACAAAAACCCAATATTCCTAGCAACAAATATGATGAAAGACTTATTTGATGCACCATTAAATTCTAAGTACCCTGTTGCATTTGCAAAAAACTATCCTAGAGCAATAAAGGAAATTGCAACAGGTGGTAAGTATTTTAAACAATACCAAGCGTTAGGAGGATTGCAAAATACATATTTTGAAAATGAAGGATTTAAAAAGCAAGGAAGTAAACTAAACCCATTAAATTGGATTGGAAAAGCAAATGAAATAATTGAACAATTACCTAGACTTGCTGAATTTATATCTACTATGGAGAAAACTGGAGATGTAAATGAAGCTATGTTTAATGCTGCTGAAATAACTACTAACTTCAAAAGAGGAGGAGATTATACAAAAGCGTTAAATAGAAACGGTGCTACATTCTTAAACGCATCAGTACAAGGATTTAGCAAACAGGTTAGAAACTTTACTGAAATAAACAATCCAACACAAGCAGTTCAGTTATTGGCAAAAATAGTAGTGTTAGGAATTGGTCCAGCATTATTTAATGATTTCGTTTATGAAGATGATGATGAATACAAAGAATTACAAGATTATCAAAAAGACAGATATTATCTTATCAAAGGTGAAAATGGTACTTGGATAAGAATACCAAAAGGTCGTGCTGTTAGTATATTCCAAAGTGCAGCAAGAAGAACAAAATACTTTATGCGTGGAGATAAAGATGCGTTTAAGGGCTTGGGAGAATTAACACAAAGTCAAATAGCACCAAACAACCCATTTGAAAGTAATATTATTTCACCATTTGTAAATGTAGCAACAAATAAATCATGGAGTGGAAATCCTATTGTTTCAGAATATATGGAAAGAACCGTTAAACCTAAAGACCAATGGGATGCTAAAACAGATGAATTTAGTAAATGGTTGGGTCAAAAAACCAACTTATCACCAAAGAAAATTAATTACATTGTGGACCAATATTCTGGTGCTATAGGAGATTTTGTTTTACCGAATATAACTAAATATAAAACTCATGAACTTAATAATTTCTTAGATTTCTTATTAAACCCAGCAAGAGATAAATTTACTACAAACATCGCCAATAGTAATAAAAGTCAAAATGAATTTTATGATGCAATAACTCAAAACGAGAAAGACCATACAGAAGAAGGAGAATTGCGTGGCAAATATCTATCTTTAGAAAGCAAAAAAATATCTGATTTAAGAAATGAAATGATGGATTATCAAGCATCTGATGCTTCTGACAAAGACAAGATAAAGAAAACAAGAGAATATCTTAATGAAATCAACAAGATAGCAAAAGAAGCAACAGAAAAATCTAAAGATATAAAGATAGGCGAATACACAACAAGTATTGGTGACTATACATATTACAAGGACAGTAGTGGTAAATGGAGAAAAGAAAGTGAGAAAACAGCAAAGCACAGAAGTTGGGATAATATAAGTGCAGAAGATTATTATGCACAAAAACAAGCCGAAAATAATGCTGCTGATAACAGAATAGAAAATACAGTAAAAGCATTAAACTTTAATAGTGATGACTATGAAATGTATTCATATAAAATAGGACAACTTAAAGCAGATAAAGATGCTAACGGTAAAACAATTAATGGTTCTAAAAAGAAAAAAGTTATTGAATATGTAAATAGTTTGCCAATATCAGATGTTCAAAAAGCAGCATTATTAAAGAAACAAAAATATAAGGTAAGTGGTTATGACCAAAAGATTGCCAATGAAATTAATAAAAGTGGATTAACTCAAGCTGAAAAGAATGAGATTTATTCATATTTAAATTTAGGGAGGTAAAAAATGATAAAATTCAATAATGTAACATTAGATGCAGAAATGGTACTAGGTGATACTGGTACCTTTTCTATTACTCCAAAACTAGATGGTAATACATACTTATCAGATGGAGATACTCTTTACTTCACAGTAAAAGAAAGAAGAAGTAAAGGTAGTTCAGATAAAACAGAAGAAGAATTAACAAAAATAGCTAAAACAATAACTACATTTGATAGTGGTACTGCTACTATCCCAATAGAACCAAGTGATACATCATCTTTAGCAGCAGGAACATATATCTATGACATAAAAATAACAAGAGGAGATGGAACAGTAGATACATTAACACCTAATGGACAAGCATACTTCACTTTGAAAAAGGGAGTGAGATAGATGAACTTTGATTACAATACTGAAACTCAAGAAATAACAGTGGAATTAAACTCACCTAAAATAGAACTTACTGTTCCAACTGGTGGACGTGGATTACAAGGTATACAAGGACCAAAGGGAGATAAAGGTGATAAAGGAGATACTGGAGAAAAAGTCGATAAAGGTGATGCTTTTACTTATGAAGATTTTACTGAAGAACAATTAGAAGCATTAACTGGACCACAAGGTCCTCAAGGAGAGCAAGGAATCCAAGGTGAACAAGGTATTCAAGGAATACAAGGAGAGCAAGGACCTAAAGGAGATACTGGTGACACAGGACCACAAGGACCTAAAGGCGATAAAGGTGACAAAGGTGATAAGGGTGATAAGGGAGATAAAGGAGATTCAGGAGCATCTACTTGGGGAGATATAACTGGAACTTTATCTAATCAAACTGATTTACAAAGTGCTTTAGATAGTAAAGCAGAAAAATCTCTATATGGAGATACAACAATAAATGTAGGTAGAAGGGCAAATACTACAATAGGTAATTATTCAACAGCCGAAGGGTATCTTAATACAGCATCAGGTCAATATTCACATGCAGAGGGATATAGTAATATAGCAAGTGGTTATGAAGACCACGTAGAAGGTGGTAATAATACAGCATCTGGAGGTTATGGTTCTCACGCAGAAGGAAATTTTACTGAAGCTTCAGGTCAATCAGCACACGCAGAAGGTTCACAAACTACAGCAAGTGGAAATGGTTCACACGCAGAAGGTATAGAAACAACTGCTAGTGGTACAGGAGCACACGCAGAAGGACGCAAGACAAGTGCCGTTGGTTTAGCACATGCAGAAGGTTACGAAACAATAGCTGCAAGTAATTATCAACATGTATCAGGTAAATACAACATATCAGATGCAAATAATACTTATGCAGAAATAATAGGAAATGGAACAGCAGATAATGCTCGTTCTAATGCAAGAACACTTGATTGGAGTGGAAATGAAGTCTTAGCAGGTTCTTTAACAATAAATGGAAATCAACCTGTAACAACAACAAGTAGTTTTAAAACAATTAACAATGAATCAATAGTAGGTAGTGGAAATATTGACATCCAAGGTGGAAGTGAAGATTATACTGATTTAACTAACAAACCACAAATAAATGGTGTTACTTTATCAGGAAACAAAACAACAAGTGATTTAGGCATTACAATTCCTACTAAGGTAAGTGATTTAACAAATGACACAGGATTTATTACTAACACAGTAAACAACCTAACTAACTACTATACAAGTTCTAATACATATACAAAATCAGAAGTAGACCAATTAATAGGTGCAATAAGTACACTAGATATACAAATAGTGCAAACATTACCAGCAACTGGTTCAACTTCAACTATTTATTTAGTACCTAAAACGGCATCTACAAATGATAATTATGATGAGTATATTTATGTAAGTAATTCGTGGGAACATATAGGTTCAACTGAAGTAGATTTAAGTAATTACTATACAAAAACGCAAACTGATACGTTATTAGGTGCTAAAGCAGATAGTTCAAGTCTATCTACAGTAGCAACAACAGGTGATTATGATGATTTAACTAACAAACCTACAATCAGAAATGCAAAATACTATTATGGAACTTGTGCAACAAACGCAGGAGCTCAAACCAAAATAGTAAATTGTGATGGCTTTGTACTAGAAACAGGAGCAGTAATAAAAATAAAATTCGATAATATAAATACAGCAGCAGGTCCAAAATTAAATATAAATAATACTGGTGCAATAGGAATAATTGCAAATGACGATAATGTTGAGGTTTCATTTAAAGGATATGTTGATTTTGTATATAACGGAACAAATTATGTAATATTGTCAACAGGCAAAGCAACTACTTCATATTATGGTATAACAAAATTAAACAATTCTACAAATAGTAGTAGCCAAATAGAAGCAGCAACTCCGAGTGCTGTAAAAGCAGCATACGACTTAGCAAACGGAAAGCAAGATACATTAGTAAGTGGAACTAATATAAAAACAATCAATTCAACTTCGTTATTAGGAAGTGGAAATATATCAGTTTCAACATTTAGTGGAGATTATGATGATTTAACTGATAAACCAATATATGATGCTTCATATATATTAACAGCAGTAGACAGTACAATAACAAATGAACAATATGACGAACTACTAGCTGCAATTAATGGCAAAAAAATACTTAAAATTAATGGTTTCCCAGTTTGCAGTGTTAATCCATCAGGACAATATGCACCATTATACTTATGGTATATTGATGTATACGGTGAAATATTTAGTTACTCAGTTAGCAAAACAGCAAATAATCATGCTGTTACAAAAGATGAAACACAGTTGGTTCATGATGACGATTTATTTGATTATTTAGGTCCTATAATATTAAATACATCACAATTCTATGACTCAACAGCAACTTACAATGTAGGAGATTATGCTTGGAATGTTGATTCTGGTAACATTATGCCTACTTTATACAAATGCACAACAGCAGTAACAACACCAGAAGATTTTGATTCAACAAAATGGACACAAGTAGTTACTATGGATGAAATAAAAGATAAACAAGATACATTGGTGTCAGGAACAAACATAAAAACAATAAATAACACATCATTATTAGGAAGTGGAGATATATCAGTTGTAGCAACTGAAACCGACCCTGTATTTAGTGCAAGTGCAGCGGCAGGAATATCAAGTTCAGATATAAGTAATTGGGATGGTAAATTAGATTATGAAGAAATAGCAAATGGAACAGCATTCAATATATGGAATGAAACTTCATCTTGGAGTGCAAATACAACTAAATTATATAAATTTTTAGGAAATGCAACAATTCAATATGATGGTAGCGATTCTAGCATAGGTTATACTGTTTCAAGAGGATTTATGATACTAACAAAAGGAAATAGCATAGCGGAATTTATCATTTTAAGTGGAACATTATATGGTGGTGGAGCTACAACAGCAACAGGCGGAGATTGGTATGATGGTTTATCTACATCTGATATTATAAACAACTTAACAACATCATTTCCAGATGTTGGAGTTTTGGATGCTTATCAAGGATATTTATTAAACAACAAAATAGGTGACTTAACATCATTAACAACAACAACTAAAACAGATTTAGTAAGTGCTATAAATGAAGTAGATAAGAATATTGATAAAGCATCAAATTATATTGTGGCAGGAATGAAAAACCCAATGAACAGTATAGCTGCAAGTACAATAACAAAATTAAATTTAGACAAAACAATTAATTCAAACGGAAACCTATTAACACTAGATACTACAAATCATGAAATTGTAATAGGAAGTGGAGTAAACAATGTTGAAATAGCAGCTCAAATGTATATATACGAAATTTCTGGAAATGGTTCAAGAAACCTATATATATATAAAAACAACACCTCAATTGTAAGATGTTTACATTACTATTCTGCTAATTATCAAACAATGCAATCAGCAACAATCGCCATTCCTGTAACAGCTGGAGATAAAATATCATTAAGAATAAATTCTCAGGGAGGTACAGCAAAAATTAGTGAGGATGAAACTGGTACAAAATTATATGTAAAAGTAATAGATTAAAAAAGGAGGTTGAATATGGATATAAACAGTTTAATAAGTGGATTATGTGTAGCAATTCCAAGTGTAATAGCAACAATAGCTACTCATAGAAAATCAAGTGCAATAACAGATTTCAAAATAGAAGAACTTACTAAAAAAGTAAACCTACATAATAACTTAATTGATAGGATGTACCATGTTGAGAGTCGTGTTACAGTTCTTGAAGAGGAAATAAAAGATAGGAAGTGATTAAATGAAAATGAGTAATAAATTATATAATATTTTAAAATGGAGTTTATTTATATTTATTCCAGCAGTTATAACATTAATAGGAACTTTAGGACAAATATATGGCTTTGAAACAGAAGTAGTGGTGTTGACAATATCAGCAATCACTACTTTTTTAGGAACAGTAACTGGAATATCAAATATTAATTATCATAAAGAAGATTACACAAGCGATACTGTAGGAGAGAGTTATGAAGAAGATGGAGACGTGGAAGAAAATTAATGGATTTCCAAAATATGAAGTGAGTAATCTTGGGAGAGTAAGAAGATTCAACAAGGCAAGTAAATATGACAAAAGAATACCTGAGTACACATACTTAAAACCACAAAAAGTAATCAGAGGTTATTTACAGGTATTACTATATGGGGAAAACAAAAAACAATTAAAAAGAATACATAGACTTGTAGCAGAAGCGTTTATACCAAATCCTAAAAAACTCCCACAAATTAATCACAAAGATGAAAACCCAACAAACAATAATGTGGAAAATTTAGAGTGGTGTGATAATTGGTATAATGCCCATTATGGAAACCACATTAAAAAAGTAAAAGAAAAACATTATAAAAAGATTGTTCAATATACAATGGACAATTTTTTTGTTAATGAATGGGAAAGTATAAAAGAAGCTAGTATTAAAAATAATATTGATAGTTCAAGTATAACAAAAGTATGTAAAGGTAATAGAAAAAGTGCTGGAGGTTATATTTGGGCTTACGAAGGGAGATGATACTATGAAAAAAGGACAAACATCAAAAAGTAATGGTAGAGAAAACTTTTTATGTCCTTTTACTTAACAGATGTCTATATAACACAAGATTATGGAGTAGGTTCACACAAAGGTACAAAAGCATACGATATAAGAGGGGCGAAAAGTGGAGTTAGATACCCATATTATGCTCCTTGCACTTGTAAACTAATATGGAGAGATTTATCAAACGGACAAGGTCTATGGCAATCAACAGAAAAAGTGAATTTCTCTAATGGTAGAGTAGATTATGCTACATTTATGACTGCACATGATGAAACATTTGATGCTAAAATAGGACAAATAGTACCTCAAGGACACCAACTAGGAAACATGGGAAACAAAGCAGGTGGTGGAGCAAAATCAACTGGAGTGCATTGTCATATAGAAATAGCACAAGCAAAATACACAATAGCAAACTGGCATCAAAACAAATATGGAATATATTGCTTCCCTAAGGAATATCCAATGGAAGATTGCTGCTTTATGGATGGAACAACTATCCTAAAAGGATTGAATAGAAAGTGGAAATATTTACCTAAACCTAAAAAGGAAAAGGTGGACCAAATACTTCACGTAGGAAGTAAAGTGCAATTTAATGGAGTATTTAAGGTTGATATATTAAAACTACCTTTAGGAAGTAACCTATTTGGATGTGTAGCTTTAACAGGATGCAGTGTTAAGAATTATAAAAATGGTAAATGTAAATCTTATGACTGGATAAAAGCCAATGACTTTATAGAATGTGATAAAAAAGGAAATAAAACAAAAGACCAAATATTAACAGGTGGTAAAAGTTATGTTAAAAACACACACACATACACAGTTAAATCTATAAGTGGAGATAGTGCTATGATACACGTATCTGGGTATGATAGCTTAATTAAAGCTAAATACTTAAAAGAAGTATAGGAGAGTGACTTATGAAAATAGCTATTGATAAAGATAGTTTAAACATTACAAAGAAACCAGAAAACGAATATATATATTTATTCGATAGCGAACCATTAGAGTATCTACGAAGTCTAAACATACATTGTATTTATTACAGGTATTGCGACTTCGTAGATATAAACCTATCTAAATATAAAGTAAACTGTTTAAAACAAACATCTTTAAATAAAAAAGATTATGATAAACTACCTAAAAAAAGAAATTACAAAATAGGAATAATTATACCAAATTATAATTACGAAAACACATTAGAAAAATGCTTTAATAGTTTATTTAATCAAACATACAAAAACTTTGAAATAGTATTTGTAGATGATGTTTCAACAGACAATTCTGTTAAAGTGGCAAAACAATTATTAAAATCACCACATAAAGTTATAGAGTTAAAACAAAAAAGATATAATGGTGGAGCTAGAAATGAAGCATATCTACATTTATCAGATGATGTTGATTATGTTTTTTGTTTAGATAGTGATGATTGGCTATTGGATGAATATTGTTTAGAAGATATAAATAATAGATTACAAAGTGAACCTGATGTATTGTTTACAGGTTTATCTATATATAAAGATGGTAAAACAAGAACAGAAGAAGTTCCTGATTACCGAGATAAATATGATGCAATAAAAGGTTGGAGTGGTTGTGGTAAAGTTATAAAAAAAGAATTAGCTACAAGACAAGATTGCCTTTATAAAGAAGGTACATTAAAAGAAGATAGAAACCAACATTGTAAAATATGTATTAATATGAATAGTTTTGAAATATTAAAAAAACCAATTTATGTATGGAATAGAGAAAACAATAAATCCGTTACAACCAAAAGAGATAATTATATGTGGCAAACGTCAACAATAAGACATTTAGCAGATGTAAAACAGTTATGTTTAGAAGAAAAAGGAAAAGACCCAATGATTGATGCTTATTTAAACGAGAGATTAAGAATGTGTGAATTAGAAGTTCAAATAGGAGGTAATGCACAATGGTAAAAAAATACATCATAATGTGTGGAGGTAATTATAGTACATATTTTGAAAAACCAAGACAACTAAGTGTTGTTAATGGGGAAGTGTTGGTAGAAAGAACAATAAGATTATTAAGAGAAAACGGAATAAAAGACATCTCTATAAGTACAAATTATAGAGATTTTGATTATATAGGTGTTCCAATATTAGAACACAATAATAGTTATAGAACAGAGGGAATGGAAGTAAAAGGATATTGGTGTGATGCTTTTTATCCTATGAATGAACCAGTATGCTATGTATTTGGAGATGTATATTTTAGTGAAGAAGCAATAAAGAAAATAGTAGAAACAGATACAGATGATATTGAGTTCTTTGGCTCAAAACCACCATTTGCAGAAAACTATCACAAAAACCACGAAGAACCATTTGCTTTAAAAGTAGTCAATAATAAACATTTAAAAGAAGCAATAAAAAAGACTAAAAAATGGGAAGATGAAGGTAAGTTTTGGAGAAAACCTTTAATGTGGGAATTGTGGACAGTAATAAAAGGAACACAATTACAAACAAAAGCAGGAGAGTTCCCTGCTGATTATGTAGTAATAAATGATTATACAAGTGATATAGATAGAAAAGGTGATATTAAAAAAATAGAAGTGATGTTAGGAGGTAATAAAATGGTTAAATTAGAATCATTAGAAGATTTCACTTTAGGAAAGTTCAATGAACTAAGAAACGTAGAGAGAAAGGACCCAGAGAAAAACGATGATGGTTGGTTATATTCAGGAGATACTTTTGAATGTGATGAAATTATGCAAAATTATTTGTTAGGAGATAATAAATATAAAAGAGCATTTGTAAGAGTTATTGAAGTTATACCTGAAGAACCAAAGGTAGAACCTAAAGTAGAAAAACCTATAGAACAACCAAAAGTAGAAAAACCTAAGAAAAGAATTGTTAAAAAGACTAAAAAATAGGAGAGTGATATTATGAAAGAGCAAAGTTTAGCTATGGAATTACTTAAAGACGCCAAAAGAACAAACAAAAGGATGTTTATAATAATAATCATAATTTTATTATTATGGTTTTCTAGTATAGGAATGTTTATTTATTATATTAAAACCACTGGATATGAAGTAATTACAGAAACTGCCGAAACAGAGGGTGAAGGCAGTGCTTGTGTTGGTGATAACTGTAACAATGGAGTTATAAATGGCAAAGGCAACTAAAACAACTAAAAGAAAAGTAAATATTAGATATGTAACAAAATGTAGAAACTGCGGCAAATTTGCGAAAGGAACAAAAAGCTCTAAGTAATGCTGCGAATGGATTTCACCAACAAAGAATTAGAATTAATAAAAAGTAAAATACACTTTACAGAACTACAAAATAGAATTATAAATTATAGGCAAGAAGAGTATTCTATAACTAAAATGGCTATGATTGAAAACTGCAGCGAAAGCACTATAAGCAGAGAAATAAGAAAAATAAAAAGAAAGATATTCAAAGTGATTTGAGTATCTTCTTTTTTTATGCTATTATTTAATAAATGGAGAGATTTATGAAAGAAATATGGAAAAAGATAGATGGATTCCCAAAATACGAAGTATCTAATTTAGGAAACATTAGAAGTTATACAACTAAAAACAATGGTAACAATCTAACTATTCAAGAATGTAGGAAAGGTTATTCAAGAATTTTACTATATCAAGATGGTAAGCCAAAAACAAAAAGAGTTCATAGGTTAGTAGCAAAAGCTTTTATACCTAACCCAGAAAACAAGCCACAAGTCAACCATATTGACGGAAACAAAAGAAATAACAAAGTATCGAACTTAGAGTGGTGTGATAATAGTTGGAATCAAAATCACGCTTATAAAATTGGATTAGAAAAGCCAAAATTTCAAAGTATAGTAAAACAATATGATATAGATGGTAATTATATTAATACTTACAATTATGCAAGAATTGCAGCAAGAATGTTTAACATTGACGAATCATCAATAATAAAATGCTGCCGAGGAAAAAGGAAAACAGCAGGTGGATATATTTGGAAGTATGCAAATGACAATAATTAGACAAGAAGTAGGTAATTCCTACTTCTTTTTTTGTGCAATAATGTAAGTGAAAGGAGGAATACACCTAGATAATTGTTTAAAACGCAGTCTATAGGTTATAAGTATTTCTCTTTTCATTTTTTAGGAGGAATAATATGTTTAATAATTATAATCCACAACTAAGTATAGATAGAATTGACAAACAAATAGCTGATTTAGAAAGAATAAAAAGTCAATTACAACAACCAACACCTACAAACTTAACACAAAACTTTCAAATTGCACCTACAAATAGAGACTATATGAGGTATGCAAACTCTATAGATGAGGTACAAAAAGAAGTGGTTTATGGAATGACTCCGTTCTTTAGCAAAGATATGTCTGTTTTATGGGTCAAAAACACCCCAAATTCAATCAAAACTTATGAGTTAAAGGAAATTATCAAGAAAGATGAAAAAGACGTTAAAATCGAGCTTTTAATGGCTCAAATTGATGAATTAAAGAAAGGGATGAGTGAGATTGCAAAATCAAATAATGATGATGTTGATGAATCAGTTGAAAGCGAGAAATCCTCAACTACTACAGATGGTAGAAAAAGCAAGAGCAAATCAAAGCAATCCGATTGATTTATTCAAACAAATAACAAACAAAAGAACTCCTGAACAAATGGAAACATTTTATAAACAAGTGGAACAAATGGGTTTTCCTACTGATATAATCAATCAATTAAAAAAATAGGTATCAACATTATGTTTGATATAGATTTAAAGAAAGGAGGGAAATAATGAACGGAAGTACTGGAATACAACCTACAGTTGAATTAGCCACTACTAATGGAAATGGATTTTTCCCATATCCAGTAATGTATGGTAATGGTGGAAATAATGGTGGGTTCGGTGGTGAAGGAGCATTATGGCTTATTGTTTTATTAGCACTTATCTGGGGTGGAAACAATAACGGAAATGGTGGTTTCTTTGGAAACAATGGTTTCGATGATGGTTATGCTTGGTTAAGTAATGGTCAAAAAGAAATCATGACAAACACTAACAACGGATTCGACACATTACACTTATCAAATCAACTTGAAGGAAATAGGGATGCAATAAATAATCTATCAACACAAATCTGTAATGGATTTAATGGTGTTGAAATATCAGCAGCAAATAGACAAATGGCTAGTATGAATCAATTCTTTGATTTAAGTAGACAATTCGCAGACTGTTGCTGTGAAAATAGATTAGGAATTGCTAATCTAGGTTCTGATATTGCTCGTGAAGCATGTGCTACTAGAGCTACTGATACTCAAAACACACAATCTTTACTTAACGCAATAACAGGTGGAGTTCAATCTATTAAAGACCAATTATGTCAAGATAAGATAGACCAAAAGAATGACGAAATTTCACAATTAAGACAAGAAATCCTATATGCCAGAGGACAAGCTAGTCAAATAGCACAAACTCAAGCGATAACATCAAATATCTATAATGAGTTGAAAAATTGCCCCGTTGGTACAGTGCCAGTGTTCGGCAATCAGCCCATATTTACATGTTCTAATAACTTAGGAAGTGGATGTGGATGCAATACAACAAGTCAATTTATTTAATAGCATAGAGTAGAATACTACCAACTCGAATACGAGAACTTGCTAAAAACGAGAATAGGCAAGTCCTGTTCTCTTTTATTAAGAAAGGAGATTATTATGATAGAAACAATTATAAATGAACCATTAGCATTGCCAAGTAATGCAAGCCCAATAACTTTTGATGAAACTGACATTAGAACAAGATGTGCATCTTGCTGTGGTTGGTTAGATTATTCAAATGGAAATCCTAATTTTAAAATATTTGGAAATGGTTATACTGGTTATTATGACGTGGAATTTAGTGCTTCTGTTAGTACAGCAAACGCAGGTGTTGTAGCAATAGGATTATTCCAAGATGGAGTCTTAATTCCTGATACAGTAAGAGCCGTAACTATTGCAGCAGCAGATGATTACGAAACAATATCTTTTGATAAAAAATTAAGAGTATGTCCTAGAGGAACTACAAATATAAGTGTACGAAGTGTCAGTTCACTTCCTACTCCTACAGATGAAACAACACCAATATCAACTACACAAGCAATAATAACAAACGCTACATTTAGCATCTCAAGAATAAATAGATGACAAACAATGTAGTAGATAATTTATCTTTAGTGTTGCAAATGCTAAGTTTAGAAATCTTATTTAGAGATTATAACAATAGCGATTTAATGCAAGAACTACAAACACAAGATGAATTATATTTAAAAAAAATAATATCTCAAAATGAAGAGATATTAGAACTTTTAAAAGAAAGGAGAGAATCCTATGATAGAAAAATTATTAGAAAAAACAAGTGAATATTTAGAACAGGTGGCAGAAAACGGATTAAATTCTACTGATATAGACTATCTATATAAAGTTGTAGATATTCACAAAGATATGAAGGAGGTAGAGTGTATGAATAATTATGGTAGATATGGAAATTATGGAGAATACGGACAAAACTATGGCGAATACGGTAGACGTGGAGTAGATGCTCGTTATCGTGGAGAAGGTTATATGGAAAGCATGGGTGGAAGTTATAGAGCTTATGAACAATCTCGTAACGAATACAATGCAGGTAATTACGGTGCAAAAGAAGATGGTTTAAAAGAACTTGAATATATGTTACACTCATTGGTAAAATTTGCTAAGACTATAAAAGAAGAAGCAACATCACCAGAAGAGCAAGAAATAGTAAGAAAACACTTTATGAAAATAAGTGAAATGTAATGTATAAATATTATAATGCAAACTCATTAGGGAATTTTGTTAATGATTGTACTGTTAGAGCAATTTCTACAGCAGAGAATAAAACATGGGATGAAACATACAATGAACTAAGTGATATAGCACAAAGTAAAGGGACAATGATGGATGATAGATACTTTATAAAGTGGTTACTAGACTATCGTTATAAAAGAATACCTTTTTTACCAAAGACAGTAGGGGAAGTAGCAGGAGAATATCCTGATAAAATCTTATTAATCACAATGGATGGTCATATTACATGTTCAAAATATGGTATAGTCTATGATAGTTTTGACTGCAGAGATAGAATAGTAGAAGATGCGTGGATAGTAAAAGACTAGAAATAGTCTTTTTTCTAGTCTAAATAATTTCTACCATATCTTTTTCTAAAATCATCTTTAGATTTACCATAATAATCTATCCATTTTTGTTCAGCCATTTCTTTAGCATACAAAGAGAATTGTCTATCTTTATGAATTGAATGTTTACCAGTTCTATGTTGTTCAGGTGTTAAAAATATCACTAAACCATCTTCAATAGATTTATTCCTATTACCAGTTCTACCTTCAAATACTTCATGCCTTTCACTACCAGTAAATCTAAAGTTTCTCCAATAGGGTGGGTGGTCATTCATAATACAAAATTCTTCTTTCATTTATACCTCCTATAATTATTTTTAATGACATATTGTATAAAATGTGTTAGAATACCCCCTCGACAAAGGAGGTGTATAAGAAGTGATGCAAATTACGTATCAAAAACGAGATGGTACATTAATGAAAAGAACGAGAAATACAATGTTACCATATAACGTAGGAGATACAACATCTATGGGTTGGAAAGTAATAAGCATTGAATACGAATACAAGAACAAATACTATCCAGAATACGAGTATAGAAATCTAATTTATCAAAGTAAAAAGAAATTAATTAGGAGAAGACAAATTGAAGAACGCATTATGGAAAAAACCAAATCCTTATTATATAATTTTATAATGATATTAATCCTTTATTATATAAAAATAAGGATAGGATTATAATTGTTGCATCAGCTTCTTGAATTAGCTAAAACCGTTGCTACGTAAGGTTTTAAAAAAATGTAAAAAATATGTTGACAAACTAAAAACACAATAGTAAAATGGTAATTGTAAGGGTAACAATCAACCGTTACTATTGTGTCTTAAGAAGTTAACATAATATCAATTTCAAGAAGTTATTAACGACTCAAGGCACAACGTCTTGGGTTTTTTTGTTACCAGAAAGGAGAGTGTGTGTATGAGAAAAACAAAATATCCAGAATTACGTGCAGAAATGGCAAGACGTGGTGATACACAAACTACATTAGCAAACCTAATCAATATTACAGTTACCTCAATATGTAGAAGATTTTCTGGGATGATTGATTGGAAAATTAGTGAGATAGAGAAAATCTGTGAACACTATGGAAAAAGCTATGATGAATTATTCAAAAGTAACGATTAGTTTGTCAATTTAATTATATCACAATGGAGGTATTTATGGAAGAAAGACCTAATTATTATGCAAACATACCTGCAAACGTTAGATATGACTCTGATTTAACAGCAAATGCAAAATTATTATATGGAGAAATAACAGCTTTATGTAACGACAAGGGTTTTTGTTGGGCAACAAATGAATATTTTGCAAACTTGTATGGAGTTTCAAAAACAAGCATATCTAAATGGATTTCTAGTCTTATAAAAAAAGAATACATATTTAGTGAAACCATTTATAAGGAAGGTACTAAAGAAATATTAAATAGGTATTTAAGTATTGTTAAAGACCCTATTGAAGAAAAGTTAAATAGGGGTATTGAAGAAAAGTTAAAGGAGAATAATACAAGTATTAATAATACAAGTATTAATAAGAAAGAAATATATAAAGAAAGATTTAAAAAACCAACATTAGAAGAAGTAGAACAATATTGTAAACAAAGAAATAGTAGTGTAGACCCTATAGTATTTTATGAATATTTTGAAGTAGGAAATTGGATAGATAGTAAAGGAAATAAAGTTAAGAATTGGAAACAAAAGATTATTACATGGGAAAAACAGCAACCTAAACAAAAAATAAATAAAGAAGAAATAGTACCTGATTGGTTCAATAAAGACCTTAATAAAAAAGAAGAAAAGAAAGAGAGTGATTTAACAGATGAGCAAAAAGATAGGATTAAACGACTTCTTGAAGATAGCAGAAAATAAAGAACCTTTTGTAGTTAATTATGGAAAAGGAAGACTAAGTGATGAGTTTATCAAAGACTATCCAGTATGGGATGAAAAGTTAAATGCTTATAGAGATGCTACTGGATATTGGGATATGGAAGTATTGTTAGAAATAGCTCGAGGAGAAACACCTTATTCAATAGAGTTGATTGAAAATGAATAAAGACGGAAAAGTAATTACTAAAAAATATAAAGACGACAGAAAATGTATTAAATACCTAGACGAAGTAGATTACAAGAAAAAAGAAAAAGCATTAAGAACATACTTTTGGAAAACTTATGACTATCTAATGGAAGAAATACTACCAATATTACAAAGAGAAAACAAAATAGACGGAAAATATGAAGTAGATTTACAAGCTCCAAAGTTATTTGAAAAAGTATATGGAAAAGTAAAACTACAATTTAGTGTCAGAAATGACGTTGTTATTCTTGAAGATATAACTCCTAGTGAAATGTTTATGGAAATGTATTTAAGATTATTACCAACACATAGGGGAATACCTTATAGAGATGAAAAAGATAAGTTCAAAATTGAATTACTAAAGGAGAGTGAATGATATGAATAAAGAAGAATTAATAAAAGAATTAGAATATATAAACAATGTAATAAAAGGATTGAGACCAAATGATAGTGATGCAAGTTTTTACTACTATCAAAGAGATGCTATTGAAAAGCAATTAAAAGAATTGGAGAGTGAGAAAAATGATGGATAAAATATATGAACATTTAAAAACAAGGAAGAAATACAATACATTAATGCTTAAATATGACGTTAAGTGTGATGAATTAGAACATAAAATATTAGAACTTAATACGGAAAGAAAAGTAAGAGTTAAACAACAAGATTTATTTAATGAAAGAATACAAGAGTTAGTAGAAGAAAATTTAAAGCTAAAAGAACAAATAACTGAATTAAAAAGAAAGAATAGGAGAGTGAAAAAAGATGACTAAGACTGAAAAAGTAAGACTACATTTATTAGAAACAGGAAGTATAACTTCTTGGGAAGCTATACAACAATACGGAGCAACACGTTTAAGTGCAATTATATACAACCTAAGACATAAATACGATATGGATATAGAAAATGAAAGAATAGATTTTACTGATAGATTTGGAAGTAAATCACAATATGTGAAATATGTTTATAGAGGAGAGTGTGAATAATGAATATATATGAAAAATTAATGAAAGTTCAACAAGAACTAAAAGCACCTAAAGGACAATATAATAGTTTTGGAAAGTACAAATATAGAAGTTGTGAGGATATTTTAGAAGCAGTAAAACCATTATTAGAAAAGAATAAACTTACATTAACATTAACTGACACAATAGTACCTGCATCCGAGAATAGATTTTATGTAAAAGCAACAGCAAAATTAATTGATATAGAAATGGCTGATGTTGAAGGTAACGAAACTAGAATTATAGAAAACACAGCATTTGCTAGAGAAGATGCTGAAAAGAAAGGTATGGATGGTTCACAAATAACAGGAACAGCAAGTTCTTATGCTAGAAAATATGCTTTAAATGGTCTTTTCTTAAT
>JAEIGA010004091.1_pt1 | contig 22573 bp, 22 predicted proteins | sample 9270691 | NCBI WGS metagenome assembly JAEIGA01 (sample SAMN17057246, study PRJNA624740) | gut metagenome | biome: biome; isolation source: fecal sample | host: Bos grunniens | place: China: Xizang | collected 2019 | reverse complement strand
CGTCCCTTTTCGATGTACTTGGCAAGGATGGGGTGATAATACTTCTTCATGAGAGCTTCACGCTGTGCAGCGGGCATAAAGCCGTGAGCATTGAGGTTGTCCATCTGAGGAGCGTCTGTACCCTTGAGAGCATCGCCGGAGAGAGCCAATTCGGGCTGAGGATACTTAGTGGCATAACCCTTGGTACCGGTCAACTTGAACAAACGGTTGTAGGGTTGGGGAGTCATCACGTTGTGCTGGATTTCTACAACCTTACCGTTAGCTGTACGCATGAGGGTAGTGGTGTGGTCACCATTGCGGAACTCCTTACATTCTCTACCGGTCTTGTTTTCTACCCAGTCCTTACCTACGAAACTTTCAGTGTCCATAGCTGTAAGAGTGGTGAAACGGTCACCGCGGTGGATGTCGAGGCACTGTGCCACGGGACCAAGGCCGTGAGTGGCATAAACGTCACCACGATTTTCCTTGTTGTACTTCATTCTCCAGTGGAGGTTGTCAACGTCGTTGTCGTTGGGGTCGGTCCAGTAAGAATCCCAGAACCATTCGAGACCGTGAATATAAGCACCTTCAGCACGGATGATTTCACCGAACAAACCGTCTTGCTTCATAGCGAGTGCAGTCATTTCGTACTCGTCGTAGCAGCAGTTTTCGAGGATGAAGCAGTGGAGACGCAACTTTTCAGAAAGGTCGATGAGGCTCCAGCACTGATCAAGGTTCATTGCAGAGGGAACTTCGATGGCAGCGTGCTTACCATTCTCCATCGCGAACTTGGCCACAGGATAGTGGTGGTTCCAGTCGGTAGCGATGTAAACGAGGTCTACATCCGGACGCTTACAAACTTCTTCGTAACCCTTTTCGCCATAGTAAACGTCGGCAGGAGCAAGACCGGCTTCGCGGAGGTACTTCTGGAAACGCTCTGCACGGGGCTTTTCGTAGTCGCAAAGTGCAACGATTTCAACACCGGGAATGTGAGCAAAACGCAAAACAGCCCACTCACCACGCATACCGAGGCCAACGAAAGCTACGCGAACAGTCTTGATAGGATCAACCTTCAAGCCGAGAGCGTGTTGTTGACCGGCAGGACGTGCAGGTGAATCAATCACGATGGTTCCTTTTTCCCAGTGCCACTTGGTGTTGGGAGAAAGCGACTGTGCCCATGCGCCAACAGTGCTGAACGAAAGCAAAGCGACCAAGGCAAAAGCCAAAACTTTGTTCATCTTTTTCATAATACTGATTTATAATGTTAATAAATGATTGGTGTATCTACACAATAAGGCACAAAACCTCTGCGCAAAGGTAAACATTCCACTCTACTTTGCAAAAAGATTTATAATTTAATTAAGGTAATCAACGCCGCTCGGAAGCAGAAAGAAATAAAATCACTCAAAACTTATGTGTGACTTTGTGATACCTAAGAATCAGCCACGCATTGCTGACTCCTATACTTCTTTGTTGTACCCATCTGAAAGCATCAAGCCGCAGGAAGATGTCCCTGCGGCTTGATGCTTATTTGGTGATGTGGTTTTGGCAGCAATTATTTGCTCAACACAGCCTTGATTTGCTTGGCCATTCCGTGGTTGGGGTCAATTTTGAGCACTTCCTCTGCGTAGCGAAGTGATTCAGCTTCGTTGTCTTTCTTCAGGTAATAGAACGAAAGGTAAGCGAATGCCTCCACGCGCTCAGCATTGGCTTTCTCGTTGCCTTCAGTGCGCTGCAACACCACTTCGTAAGCACCTTTCACGTCATCCAATGGATCGTTGGAGACATTCAGGATGCGAGCACGCCACAGGGGACCGAGATAGCTCTTGGGAGCTTGACGTTCAACGGCAGCAAACATTTCGGCACCGTTTTTTACGTGGTCTGCTTTGTTCACTGAATCGGTTTGTGAAGCGTTATAATAAATCACACCCAATTGCAAAGTGTCTGTGGCACGGTTGTTCGCCTTGTTCAGTTCCAAGAAAGTTTTATAAGCGGGAATGGCAGCAGTGAAGTTCTTATTGCCTTGATACAACTCTACGAGTTTCTTCCATCCGGCCAATTTGCTGGAGTCGCGCTTCAAACCCTCAGCCAAGAAGTCGGCAGCTGCCACCATGTCGCCCTGAGTTTCCATAAAGCCGGCAGCTTCAGCATAGTCGAGGTAGATGTAAAGAGAGTCGGCATAGCGCTTCTCAGTGAGATACTTCAAGGCTTCAGCGGCTTCGGGGAGTTCGTAGTTTTCATAAGCGCAGAAGAAGTTCATGCGGTCGAACACCAAGTTCTTCTCAGTGAGCGGCATCACAACTTTCAACACATCACGTCCCTTTTGATATCCCTTTGTTGAGAACAGAGCGATGGTGTAGTTCTCCATCGAACGGATGTCAAGGTCGGCGGGCTTTGTGTTTTTGAAATAGCCGTTGTAAGCTTTCACAGCAGCCTTAGATTCGCCCAAGTTGTAGTTGATATCACCGATTTCCTTGTCGGCAGAAGCATTTTCCGGCTCCACTCTCTTGAGGCGTTCCAGCATCTCGAGAGCTACGTGGGGGTTCACATATTTATATACGCGCGCATTAAGGCGAAGAGCTTCAATGTTGGTGGAATCAACAAAAAGTGCTTCGTCAAACTTCTGACCGGCAGCACCGTAATCCTTACGCATCATGCAAATTTCACCATTGAACATGAGCACGGGGATATCCTGCGGAGCCAACTTATAAGCCTCTTCTGCGCAGATACGGGCACAGGCATAAACGTTCTTTTCCTTGAAGAACTTTCCGACAGCCAGGAGCTGTTCCTTGTTTTTACGGATTTTACGATACAACTTGGTGAATGTCTTGTTGGCTGCGTCGGGGTCAGAAAGGTTCTGGTCCACCACGGTGTTGGCCAAAAGGAGCAAATCTTCACTCAAGCCTGCAGCTTCTTGCGCTACGGCTTTTGTGCCACCCACAAAGAAAAGGGCGCACATCATGAACGCGATAAACAGGTTTTTCTTCATGCTTTTATTCTTTTAATTATTATTTCTTAATGATACGGCCGCACCATGCAACAATCATAGTGCAGACACGAAAACGTGCAAATGTAAGAATTTATATGCGTACTGCCCAAAAGTTTTTTGCGAAACTTACCTAAAGCATGCAAAAGGGTCTTATCAATTGTTTGCCACGCTCTTCACTTGCACCGGCATTACGGGCAGCATTTGTGAATTGTTGCATATCACCAATTGACCAACCTGTCCCGAAAGGAAGAAGTAGAAGTTCTTCACTTGCGACTTGGTGCGAGGGTCGGTGGTGATGGCATAGACATCACGCACCAAAGGATATTCCCCCGTGGCTATATAGTATTGATAAGGGCGGAAATACATTCCTTGAACACCGGAGAAGCGGCTCACCAGCATCACATTGAAGTCGAGGTTGCGGAAACTGTGCAGCGCAGAGTCGCCTTTCTGTTTCAGCCAATCAGCTCCCACCACTCCGATGATGTCAGGGTCTTGCTTTACCAGCTCAATCACCTTCTCATTGCTTCCCTGCGCAAAGACATTTCCCTTGAGGGGCTGACCGCCATTGAGCGAGTCGGTCATATATCGCACCGTGCTGGAACCCTCATTGTCGAACACCAAACTCAATTCTCCCTTGCGTGTGGAACGTGAGAGTTGCTCCCAACGAGTGATTTTTCCGCTCACAATGCCACGAATCTCGTCCAAGGTAATGGCTGTGTCGGGGTTGGCTTTGTGGGTGATAAGTGCAAAGGCATCATAGGCAATGCGTGTGTGGCGGGCACGCAACCTGTTGGCTTCCACCATGCGCAGTTCCTTTTCCGACAACCTTCGGGTGGCCACGCAACAGCGCAGACTGTCTGAAACCAAAAGGCGAATGGCTTCGTTCTCACTGACATATTGCGGATAGAGTGCCGCCTCAGGATGACGCGCGGCAAATACTTCGAGTTCGGCTTCCATCAGTGGACGGAAAGTTTCATCAATGGCCACATGCACATCGTCGGCTTTCAGCCAATCGGCTGCTGTTCCGGCACGTTTCTTTCCGCATGCAAGGCACAGCCACATGCAAAGCATCAAAAGGAGCAAGTGTTTTGTCTTCATCGTTTTTGTAGTTTTTATCCGGCACAAAGATAGTGCAAGGCACGTGCAAGGCAAAAAGAATACTTGTTTTTTATTGCAGATAAAAAGACAGTGGCAGAATATGCATAAGCATACCCTGCCACCAACTTGTTCGCGAAACAAAAAATATCAAAGAAATCCGTTCCAGCGTCGCCACAGATAGTGCCCGACTGTCCAGGGAAATCCCCAAAGCACTTCCCCCAAATGATAACGAGCAAATGTCAAGTTGCGATAAGCATGAGCGCGAAAACGATGCAGTCGTCGGGAACTGTGAATGCCTCTGAAGCGTGTTTCATATTTTCCGAAATTACCTCCCGACATGATTTCTTGCAGTAGGAATTTACCTTCTTTTTCATTGGGAGATACAAAGCAATGTTCTGCTTGGGTACCAAAGACTTTTTGTACCACCCAAATTACAGCTCCTGCGAAATGCAGTAATCCCCATTCTTTGAGGAAGCGTATGGTTGCTTCATTCTCTTCTGAAGAAAACGGTTGCAGCAGACAATAGTGATAATCCATGAGTTGACGCAACCCAATGCCTTCGCCGAAAAAATGTCGGTAGATGTGCAACAACAGATAGAGACGATTGAAGACTGCAGTCGGCACATTTACGAATTCTTCGGTGTCAGTTAAAGTGATTTTTGTTGCCCATTTCTTTCCTTTTGCCTGCTTGAAGAATTTTTGCAACCTCCGGTTTCGCCAAGGAACATTCAGACGTGATGGCGTGAAGTGTGCTTCTACAGAAGTGATATGACTGATGTCAAACACGGTATGCAAATAGCAGGTGTCAACATTCCTGTTGTGTTGCAGAGCATAAGCCAAAGTCTCTTTTCGTGGTGCGTGTACCCACAAATCTATGTCTCCGGGAGTGCGAAGCTGAGGGGTGGGGTAATAAGTCGCCACGCCTTGCCCCTTCAAAATCACAGAGTGCAAACCCTCAGTCTCCAAAAGTTTCTGAATGCGGATACACTCAGTGTTAAGCAAGGTGTTTTGTTTGCGAATATTTTCAGCCAGCGCAAACCACTGTAATAGTATTGGGCGTGGTGGCCGCTGATCCGCAGGTAGTTTTTCAATGGCATGAAAAAGAACTCCGGCCAAAGTCTGCTTCACGGCCATGTGATACAATTCTTTCCATTCTTTTTCTGTAGGTGTGTCAAGGAAAGAGGAAAGTATTCCGGTGTATACATGTATCAACTGAAAGAATAGTTGGTAAGTTGCCATTGCGACACAATGCTATTGTTAGATAATTATTTCTTACCCAAGAATAAAATAGAAAGAATAGGAATTCGTTTGATTATCAGGATGCCGCATAGGCTGATAAAGAGTTTCAAAGTGAAATTGACGCAGACATACGTAAGACAAGTATCCGAAGGGAAAAGATTTATAAACCAATGGCCAAAAAAACGTCCGATAAACAAATGAATGATATAGATGCCCAAAGAAATTGTTCCCAAATAACAAAGAACTCGACAAATCAGTGTGCTTTTAGACTGAAATAGATGTTGCGCTGCTCCAATACAGAACAGACTTCCCACAACTGCAGTCAGAAAACGGTATCCGTAAGTGAGTATATTATCCGGAATAAATGTAATACCTTGTAATGGTAGTGGGACGGAATGCATGCGCCAAAACAGGGCAAGTCCCAACCATAAAAATCCCATCAAAAGGGCTCTCTGTTTTGTGAAATGCAATTCATGTAATCTGATAAAGTGACCAATGGCATAAAATGTGAAATAGTAGGCAATGAACTGAAATCCCAGAATACGCCAATTAAAGATTACCATAAGCCCTGTTAAGAATATAATACCCCCCCCCACGAGATACAGATTATTGACGCCTAATGCTTTAGATAGCTTCGTGAGGAGCATATGGATAAGTGTGATGACAAAAAGCACATATATAAACCAGTAGCTGTTATCTGGTCGAAGAACAACAGAAACGAGTGAATCTGTAAATGAGGGTGAGAGTGCAGCATTTAGTAAAGTCCATGTGAGGAATGGAAGAAGAAGTTGAACAGCACGTTTCTTAAGTGTGGTATAGGAGAACTCACTCTTATAGTTCACATATCCGCTTATCATGAAGAAAGCAGCCATGTGGAATGAGTAAATGATGTTCCAGCTGAGACGGTTCTCATAATCTCCATGTTGCAAACTATGTCCCAAAACGACAAGCAGAATGAGCAGACCTCGGAGGGCGTCAGCCCAAACAAGACGTTTGTCGGTGGAGAGGGGGAGTTGTGTATTCATGTGTTATGAATGAAAAGTTTAGAATGTGTTTTCTTAGAATTTTAGTCCGCTCACAATACGATAGAATGTCAGCCAAAGAATTTTCAGGTCAAACCAGAATGAGCGGTGTTGCAGATAGAAAAGATCATAGCGCATGCGTCGCACCATCTTTTCCACGGTGTCGGTGTAGCCGTTGTAGAGCGTGGCATACGATGTTACCCCCGGCCGTATCTGATAGAGGAACGTATAGCGTGGGTCGCGCTCCATGATTTGGTCGATGTAGAATTGTCGTTCCGGTCGTGGCCCGACAAAAGCCATGTCTCCGCAGAAAACATTCCAAAGTTGTGGCAATTCGTCAAGATGGTGTTCACGTATGAACTTGCCGATGCGTGTCAGGCGTTCGTCGCCACCTTTGGCATATAGCTTGGGGCCGGTAGCTTCGGCATCAATGCGCATGGAACGGAATTTGTAGATGTTGAACGGCCGTCCGAACCGACCGATACGTTCCTGCTTGAAGATGGCAGGTCCACCATCCTCACGTCGAACTGCCACGTAACAAAACAAAAACAGTGGCGAGAACACAATGAGACAGAAGCCGGCGATGAAGCAATCAATGATGCGTTTGGTGTTACGCTCAAAGGCATTCATGCCATCGGGAATGAATTTAGGATGTCTATGCATGGTTGTTAAGCATTAGTATGTTTAAGGGAACAATAGTTTTCACTTCCTCAGTTTTTTCTTGTAGAGCCATACACGCAGTGTGTGTGGCATGACACGTGCCGTGAAGCGAATCAGAATGTTTTGCAATAGTGTACGGAAGTTGATGTAACGCAAACCGTAAAAGAGAAATTGCAGGCGCATTTCCACCAAAGCATATCTCCAACCTCCGCGTCGGGCAAACATATCTTTGGAGGCTCTGAAATAAAGCAACGACTCTTGGATGCAATGAAACCGGCAGCCATTGGTGAGCATCCGCACCCATAGGAAATAATCTTCGAAAAGAGGATAGTCGCGATAGCTGCCATTGTGCAGCACAGCCTCACGTCGGAACATCACTACCGGATGATTGACCGGATTGCGCCGTTGTCCGTATTTGTATAATTCAGCATGGGTTTCCGGCAGTCGTTTCACCGAATGTATGTGCTTGATATCTTCAGAAAATTCATCAAGCCAGGCACCGCACACATCCACCTTCGGATGCTCTCTGAATACTTGCAACTGACGTTCAAATCTATAAGGCTTGGCTATGTCATCCGTATCCATTCGTGCCACCAGTTCATAATGACAATGCTTCAGACCTTCATTCAGCGCACGGCCCAGTCCTTGGTTTGTGTGTAGCCGGATGGACTTTAGGCACGGATACTTTTTCTTGAAATCTGTAATGATAGTGTTGAGTTCTTCCGTCAATGGTCCGTCTTCCACCAGCACCACCTCCGTTGGTGGAATGGTTTGTTGAAAAACACTCTCGAGTGCAGCGTGCAAAAAATCGGGCCGCTCACGGTGATACACCGAAAGCAACACAGAGAAAGGGGTTGTCATAGAGTTGTTTAAAGAGATGAGGTTCTGTTTCCTCGCTTCAAAGTTCTTCGGTTGTGAATAGAAACTTTTTCAAAAGTTCTTCGGTTGCAAATAGAAACCTGATAAGAAAACTAACTCCCCAATCATATATGTACTTCCAATTTGGAAGTGGACGCAGAAAGGCTGAGATCTTATTGGGGCATAGCTTCAATTGAGAATTTTCCGTTTCAGAAAGTCTGTTACGCCAAGAGGAAGATGATAAAGAATGCTTTTAATATGTCGTTTCATCTTGCCCTTAAAACTTTGATGCTTTCTGAAAGCTCTCACGGCATCATCTATTGTCTGTGTGTTATCTTTAAGGCTTTGCAATACGGCAGTTCGTGCGATAGGGTTGGGGTGATATACTTTTCCATAACTCTGATAAGGCAGAAATGCGTCATATTCGCAATGCTCACTCTCTATCTTGTTGAGAATTTTCTCGAACAGCTCAGCACCTCGTTTTGTAGCTAAACTTACTCCGGAAATTCCACGATGATTGTTTATGTACTTCTTTCCCCAGAAATCACCTAAACGAATATCGGTGTACTCTAATGTGCTTCGCAGTTGGCAGTCATGACAACCCTCATTCAGAACCTGATCGCTGAAGAAGAGTTCGTAGAAACCGTCTTCTTTTGGGTTACTAATGAAAACAGGTTTCCCATTTACTACTACTACTACTACGTAGAATGTGCCCCAGCCTTTAACCTTACTTCGAAATTCGACTTTGTCAAAATGGTTTATATGGAGTTTGTCTTTGATATACTGTTGGTATTTTGTCCAAGCATGCAGCGACGGACAGCCATGGCAATACAGGTCAATAAAAAGGAAGTTCTCTCTAACCTTTTTAATCTCAGCCCATCTGTTAAGAGCGTAGATTTGACAAGGGGTGCCAAAAACCGCATAGCGTTGCTGCTTACAATGATTGACAATCTCCCTCATGGCATCCAGCGTATAACTCTGGATATATTTTGAACCACGAAAAGGTAGGGTCTCATCTGTTGATTTTGCAATGCTATGCTCAGCTCGTCCTTTGTCATCATTATAGACTACTCCCACGACCTGATAACCTTCGGATATAAGTTGACAAGCCAACAAGTCCCCGAGTCCTCCGGAGGTTGTTTGTTTAATCAACTCGTCGTCAGTGGCCCAAGCTGCATACAGAGGTTTTTGTTCTAAATCCTTAGTTGAGGTGGTTTTGATACCATTGTCATATTTGTAACAGACTTTTGTACATATTCCACAATCGATGCACAAATCGTTATCCACTTGTGGACGATAAAAACCATTTGAGTTTAACTCAATGCTGATAGCTTTCTTGGGGCATACCGCACCACAAAGTTGACAACTGGTACACTCACGTGAAGCAGAATAGTCAGTGATATTCATTTTGCAATCATGCGTTTCAGGTAATCCATTGATTTTATTCTTCTCTGAGCGATTTGTTCGTTCACAAAATTCCAATCAATCTTGTGGGCAAAAACTGCGTCAATGTTCCATTTATCATCAATCTCTTGTTCTTCAATACCATATTCTGTCATCAAGTTCTGTAGTTTGTGGGCATTGTCTCTCAATTTTATGGCCATCTCTCGCCCCGTAATAAGGCTCATTACACATCCATGAAAAGTGTCTGTAATCACGCATTCTGCATGTTGAAACCAATTAAGCAATTCTATTGGGTCGCAGTTCACATTGACATCTACCCATTTGTGGTAAAATCCGGGACTGACAACCTTGAGCCCTTTACGGTTTGCATATTCTATAATGTTACGATATTCTGCAATATCATTCATACGATTATCATACGCGTAGACAATAAGATATTTGTCTTTCATGGGTCGTCCTTTACCTTTGAGCTCTTCATGATAACCATAAAGGATTACAGGGTCGCAAACCAATTCTGCTCTTTCCCCAATCAACTCATTGGCGATACGGATAGAGTTTTGATCACGCATGCCTAGCCCTACCATACTTTCCAACCCGCTTTTTACGAAAGCACGACAATGCCAACGATTAAGGTCTTTTATTGTTGTAGGTCCAAAACATCCGCCATATGCAAAAACTTTTTTTGTGGGAAGAGCATGTCCGAAAAATGCAGGGGTGGGACCGGTGTGCAGTGCGAAAACCTCATCGCTTCCAACCACCACACCATCAAGTTCTTCACACTCTGTATAGTACTCTCCGACAAGACGTTTGTTTTTCTTAAATGCATCTAAAATCTTCTTTTTTCGGAAATTATAGAGGGTTTTTCCGAGTCCGTTTTCTTTGATATAGTGCAGATAGATACCTATTGACTTAAAAGAAATTTCGTATTTAGCTTTCCATTGTCTGCCCATGAAATCGTAGTTCTTATCAAATTGCAGGGCTGCAGCCTCTATCTCGAATTCCTTCAGGGCTTGTTTTAAACCGTTCAGTTGGAGTAATGCTCCATGATTGTGAACGTCATAGTGAGTAATGATTCCGTATTTCATGATGATGCTATGTGTAGATACAACAAAAGACACCTCGAGGTGTCTTTTGTTGTATCCGTTTGTATGATTACTATAAATATAATGTTGTCAGATAAACTGTGTGAATGTATCTCTGTTGATAACATTATAAACGGCTTCCGGATAGGCTGAAGCAAAGGCTTTGGGAGGAGACGGGTGTTTATCCCCCTCTTTAATCTTGAAAGCCTCAATGTTGAGATCCTTTTCTTCGATTAAATCTATTTCTTGGCGATCATACGTTTTCCAAAAATAGAAGTTCTTTCCCCAACGATGATGTAAGTTCTGTTTGAGGCGTTCGCTGATGACATAGTTCTCCCAAAGGTGTCCGGAGTCTTGTCGGATTGTCAAGGGGGTGAAATTGCCGATAATTGCATTGCGTATTCCGGTGTCGTAGAAATACCATTTCCCGGCCTTTGAAATCTCCTTACGTAAGTTACGCGAATAACTCCCTACGCTAACATAAACTTTAGAAAGAAGGTCAAGATATTTCTCTACCGTGTTTCGACTCATGGAGAGCTGTCGTGCAAGTTCTTCCAAAGATACCTCACTTCCGATTTGGTAGGCAATCAGTCTTAATAAATCTCTCATCTTTCCGGCATTCTTAATACCATCAAGTGTCAAGATGTCTTTTAGCAAATAAGCATCAACCATGTCATGCAGATATTCTTCTTTTTCATGATGGTTGCTAAGTAGCACAACGTCGGGATAAGAACCATATTGTATGTGGAACTTCAAATTACGCATTAAGTCAAATGGCGACATTGTTTGTGCAATTTCTTTCCGAGTGAAAGGGCAAAGTAAGTATGAGGTACTTCTTCCGACCAAAGGTTCGCCGGCTTTGTTCTTTAAGTCAAAAGAGGAAGAACCACTTGCCATAACTATAAGTTCGGGTAGCTCGTCCACCAAAAACTTAAGTTTTCCACCAATGTCAGGTATGTTTTGTGCTTCGTCTATGGCTAAAAGTTACAAATGCCCGAAGAAATGCTTATAGTTAGCGCTACTCTTGTTTTCTAAAATCTGATGTACGTCATAGTCCTCTCCGTTAAGCATTAGCTTGTTTCCGGAAAAACCGTTGATAATGTTTTTGAGTAGAACAGTTTTTCCGACTCGGCGAGCACCAAAAATGAGGGATGCATGTCCGGGTCTCATTCGTCGGACAATATGCTCTTGTAAATCTCGTTGTATCATGTTGATGTGAACTATCCGATTGGCGCAAGCAGTAATTTCTTCATTGCACTGAAGATTTTTACGTAAATTTCTTCATTGCGTTGAAGAATTTACCATTTCTTCATCTTTTGTTTTGCGCTTAGAACAGCGTCCAGTCCGGCAATTGTCTGCAAAATTCAACCGGCATATTGGTCCACGTCTTCGGAGCAATCACTTCTTTTTCGGGGTGTTCGTTCAGATAAGCCGCCCACCAGGAAAAGCTGCTGTTGGCGATAATATTCACATGACAGGCACTCATCAGGCGGATGTCGTTGTAACTATCTGCCCCCTTGTTCCAATCAACAAGAGTGTATTCACATCCACCGATGAGTGGCAGCAAGTGTTCTTTACACCACGTCATGTCATTACTGAAGATGGCAAAGTAAAGTTCATTATTATATTTCTCTCTCACATATTCTATGGCAGCCGCATAATAATCCAATCCGCAAAGACCGATGTAATTTTTATGTTTCAGATAGTCGCCTCGCCGCACATGGATACTCACCGTTCGTTTTTCAGAGAATTTGTGCATGGCCGAAGCATTTGCTTCAGAAAGTTGGTTTCTGTAAGTGAACTCTTTCAAAATCAACGGACGCACATGCCCGAAATACTTTTCATTTTGCCAAATACCTTCGTAGAACAAGTCGCCTTTGGCTTCGGCAAACACGTTGGGCATATATCTGCACGAAGGCATATTCTCCACCACTTCTGTTCTTTTCTTCGGTAGAAATTTTCTGAATACACGCGAAAGTTTATAGTTGGTGGTATATCTCGTTACACGTTTCAGCTCCTCCTTTGTGGCAGAGCGAGCAGAGATGTTGAACACTTCTGCCAGTTCAAACCCATTGTGCAACTTATAGGTGGCATACTTGCTTGTGTCCATCAGACACTCATCACTTGTGGCCTCACGCATAGCCAGCAGGAATGCATACTGAAACATCTGGTTGCCGAGGCCACCGGAGATATTGATGATTTTCATGAGATGATAAATAAAACTAAAGAAATGCGGTAGCTTACTTGCTGCTTAATACAGAAACAGGTATCCCCTCATGAGGATAAAAGATTAAGAAAAATATTATTTCCCGAAGGCCCAACGCATATGTCTTTCAAAGAATTTGGAGAGAAGAGCGCATAAGCAAAGTGTTAGGATGAGGTTTATATAAGGCTCTATTGCTTGTATGGAATGGAAGTGGAGCAGTATAAGTCTGATTGGACGATATAAAAGGTGATGTGTGCAAAGTATAACAAGAGAGTTTCTGCCAAAATATGACAGCCCCCCCCCTAAGAATGTTAATTCTTTTAAAAGAATGATGATGGATAGACTTAATGAGCCAATAATAGTATATAGGCCAATAAAGTCCAGGCCTTGATATTTGTTTCCGGCCATCCAAACACCATAAGGATGAATGATATAAATGCAATATAGGATTATGGAAACAAAAATGGAATATGGCGCTTTAATTCTCTCAAACAAAGCCCATCTTTTAGCTAAATGTCCAAGAATAAAGAATGGGGTCGCGGTGAGGGCTGTATCTATAGCTAAAGGAAGAGGTGTCTCATAGACGTATAAAAGAAAACCTAGAGCACCCACAAGAAAAACAAGGAACAATCTTGTCAATAAATTGTTGATGTATCTAAGAATGGGATATGCTATCAGATTAATAAAAAACAAGCAAGGTAAAAACCAAAGAGGACCATTGAAATAGCCTTTTTGTGTAAAGCAGTCAAGAATACCTGTGGCATCGGTCATACTTGAGATATTCGGATAAATAAATTTCCCGATATAGAAGATTGTATACGATAATAGATACCAAAATAAGAAAGGAATAAGTAATGTTTTAGCTCTTTTCCTTATTATATAATTGAAGCCTCCTTTTGTGGAATAAAAGAAACCGCTCAGGAAGAAGAAGCAAGGAACCATCATATTGTATGCACCGGGAAAAATCTCTGGTACTCCTAGGTGCATAGCAACAACTAATAGGATGCAAAGCCCCTTAGCTGCATCTATATATTCTATACGCGGATTCATTTTTTATCAATCAGTTGTTTGTATATTTCTAAATGCCTATTAACAAAGCATTCAGGAGAATACGCTTTATGGAATTTTTTATGGATATTGCTTGCAAAACTTTCTCTGTTTTGGATTGCCCGATGAACTGCTGCGATTAAACTATCTTTATTATCAAGTTCAAAAAATGAGGTTTCTTCAGAAGTCAAGATTTCTTGGAAAATGGGTATATTTGAACATACCGTCGCTTTAGAATAAGAAGCTGCTTCCAGTAGAGCCAAAGGAAAGCCTTCACTATAGCTTGGCATTACGAAGCAATCGTAGAATGGTAAAAAGATATGAGCAATGGGCTGTCTTCCTAAGAATAAGACCCTATCAGATACATTTAGTTTCTTGGCGAGCTCTTTTAGATTCTCCTTCTCTGGTCCATCTCCAACGATGCAGAACTTCATATTTTCTAATGTTGGTAAGGCTTCTACTATTTGATGCAGTCCTTTACGATGGCTGATACAACAATTTGCACCTAATAAGATGCTTTCACCTTTAAATTCGGTGATACGTTGTTTAATGTCTATTGCAACATCCTTATGTTCGCATGCCCTTGTGTTGTATGCATAGTTAAGTTTTTTTGCAGGCAGATATTCTTTATAGTACTCCATCGCATGCTTGCTAAGAGTTATTACTAAGTCATCTCGTAGCGTAGATGCTAAAACAAGTCGACCGGTCAACCATGCCCAACGTTTGCCGTACTTATAAGCATGATCCTGAAATAAGTAGCTATGTAAGGTGGTACATACAGGAGTTTTGCAATATAATGGTTTTCTTAGCGAGATGAATAAATCCGGTCGAAGTCCATGGCAGTGAATAATGTCAAATGCATGGAAATCAAATATAGAAAAGAATGTGAGTTTGTGGGTTGGGCAATCAAATTCTAAGTCTATTTTATCCTTAAAATAGAAAACAACAACATGATGTCCTTGCTTTACCAATAAGTTAGCCAAATCCTTAGCAACAATGATTGGCCCAGAGTTAGCTAAAGAGGTGAGAAGAAATGCTATTCGCATAAATAAAAAGTTATGTATTATTTTTAAGAACCCAATCTTTACTATATGTCTGAATAAGGGTTATAGGAGCAGGCTGGAGTAATCTCTGATAATTAGACAAGTTTATAAATTTTCGATGTGTCCATATGTCAAAGCAACAACTAATTATTGCGCAAATAACCAAGATCCTTCTGCTCTTATGGCTCAAGGTATATCCGTTATCTTCAATTTTAAGAAGAAAGAAAATTGAGAATATTAGAATACAGACGGTTATTCTTTGCGTTATGGTAAAAAAGTTCATAAAAACAATGAATAATAAGATGAAGCCTAATAGAATATTGCCCCATCTTTTCATTTGTTTAAAGTGGGAAAAGAGTATAAATAATAAAGGTAATAATAGAACTCTCTGTCCCCAATGGTAAATAATTGCAGTATTTGCAAAATCCTTGTTTTCAGTATTTCCCCAAACTCCATCCCCCAAATAAGCAGAGCCAGCCATTTCATTTTCTATTAAGTAATTGGCTGTAGATTCGTTTATCATGGCTTTAGAGGCTAGAGCAATAACAAGCAAGAATATCATACGATACTTGTTTAAAGGAATGTATAAGAGTATCACAATTGGTATTACAAAGTATGTTATTGAGAAGTGAATGAAACATGATATGCAAATCAGGAGAATGGGCCAAATCATTTTTTTTCTTTCAAGCCATAGATGGAATGCGTATAACATAATTACAACAGCAATCCCGAAGCGAATACCACTTACTAAAATTATAAATGGGAACAATAATAGATATAAGACATATCTAATAAATATTTCCTTTTTAGTATACAATTTAGACGAGTTCTTAATGCTATAACAGAACATAGAGTGGATTAAGGAGAAAGAAATAACTACCTCTAATAATGGTAGGATTTCAAAAGGTAATCCGATTTGAGGGATGCCCCATTCTATGATTTGTGTAATATAATCTTTCTTGCTGGAAAGGTAAATTTTGAAAACTTCCCAATCCATTCGAGAGAGAAAATCACTATATATATAATGCCCTCCTAAATCAGCAATAGGAGCAAGCATATATGCAATGAGTCCCATGAAAATGGTAAATAGGAAATAACACTTTTTATCTCCAATTCTTATACCATTAATTATAAAAGGTAATGCCAAAATAGGGCATAGAAGAAATAAAAGGAATAGACCTAGGGACTTATTCTTAGTGGTAGAGAACATGTTGTCTATTTAAAGTTTTGAAAATGACTTGTCTATAAGACCGAATAATCTCATGATGATAGTTCGTGGACCTACTTCCGAAAGCTTGTGAAAAGATTATAATAAGAATAACCTATCCTTTTGCATAACTTTTTCTTCCTTGTCTAAATAGTTGTAGCTCTGAGTAAGATGGGGGTATAGGTTTTTCCTTTGAAAAATCATATCATTGGTGTATCTTTTTTAGTGATAGAATAATTTTGCGAGAAATGGAATATGATGTCAAAAGAGATAAAGCTAATATAATTCGGACAAAGAGAGGTCTTCTTATGGCGTGGAACATAGGGGATAAGTACTGTTCATATGCTTGTTTGAATTCCTTTCTAGAGCAAGTTTCTCTCAAACATCGATCCATGAGAATTTGATATGATAGATAAGGATAGACACAATTGAATAGATGCGTAGGTAGAGATTTATGTATTTCAGATAGAAAGATTTCATCTTGTCTGAAGTTTTTATTTTTTACCAATGAATTCGCATTAGAGTAATTGTCGTAGTGATAATATGCTTGTGGTATATATGTGATTTTTATATTAAAAACGAGTAATTGTACATTAAAAAGCAAATCTTCTCGACAATTTAAGTTGAGACAAAATTTTATGTTATGGTTAATGTAGCAAGTTCGTTTAATTAGCTTATTACAGCAACTGCCATGTAATTGTTGAAATAATTCTTTTAATACCGTTTCGTGATCAAGTAAAGACGGCTGTTGCTTTTGATAAATTTGTTTGGTAGCTTTGTTCACGAAGAAATCACAAATGACCATATCTGCATTATCTTCTTTTGCCTTTTGGTATAATTCCTCTAACATGGTCGATTCTACCCAATCGTCTGGATCGGCATGAATGGTATATTCGCCTTGAGCATTATCTATTCCATCTTGTCGTGCACTACTCACCCCCTCATTCTCCTTGTGATATACTCGTACACGTGCATCCCTCTTAGCATATTCATCACAGATCTTTCCTGAATCATCAGGGCTTCCATCATCAATGAGTAGCAATTCAAAATCGGTGAAAGTCTGAGCGAGTATGCTATCTACACAACGATGCAGATATTTTTCTGCTTTGTATACGGGTACAATGACGGAAATTTTAGGTGTCTTTACCATGAATGGGCAGTGAATCATGTTAACAAGTTTCGTGAAAAGGACAAACCTTGAGTAGTTTATCTGCATCAAAAGATATGGGGGAATATGTCTCCTTATACTTCAAAAGGAAGTCTTTGTTTATGGGGCAGGAAATGATAATTGGGTCTGCAAGTTCACGTCCGACAGCTGCGAAATGGTCGTGGAATTTGAATGTTCCTCCGGAAATCTTGTTGGATAGCTTTATCCATACATTAGGTATTCTGTAAGCGTCAGAGACGATTAGGCCATGCAGAGAACTTGAGGCGATTAATTCACATTCGCAGATTTCATCTATGACGCTTCGCCAGTCACAGTAATTCTGAAATCGGATGATTTTTACTTCTGCGTCATTCTTGATTTCGTGAAGGTATTCACTGTCCCAATCCACATAATGAGGGATAATGCCAAGTTTGTATTTCTTGACTGTTTGTGGCTGATAAAAGCGAGGGAGCAATAATGCAGGGTCGCCATATACCATAGGACAATCAATGTGTTGTGATAAAAGATAAGCTCTTGTGAGTGGACCTCTGACGGCTAAAACTTTCTTAGGTTTTGCAGGGAGTTTCTTATCTCCTCCATACATAGCTCCACTTCCCCAGATAATACTGTGTTTGTTGGTATGACTTTCCACAATGGAACCGATGGCCATGATGTTGTCTTTTTGGGGGATAAGGAGGTTGGGCAGGTTGAATATGGGTTTGTCAGTAAGTTCTTTTGCTAAATAGTAATTTAACTCATCTCCCCAATTAAAATGTTTCACCCGGTTGCTATGCAGTTGCATCCATACATTTAGCAAGATTTTATCTTTACTAAAAAGGAATCTGATGGTTTCCGGTATACATTTTATCAATCGGAGAATTTTTCTAAGCCCCCTATAGAGCAATGTTTCTTTTATCTTCATCTGTGATTGTTTTGCCTTGTGATTTTAATGTTAAATAGATTTTTCCCTCCTGTTCTAATTCGTGGTATCTCTCTTCATCACGATATTTGATAATCTTGGCAGGACAACCGCCAACCACTGCCATCTTGGGGACATCTTTTGTTACACAGGCGCAAGCAGCAATGACAGCTCCATCTCCAATGTGCACTCCCGGCATAATGGTTACGTCAGCTCCAATCCAAACATTCTTGCCAATATGGACATCTTCCACAAGATAGATGTCATCGTAAGGAAGCATATTTCCTTGCCATCTGTGATTACTTGTGTGTACCTTTAAGCGTGGCCCAATGATTGTTCCTGAATCAATATGTAACTTACCTCTTAATTGCAACCATGAATCTGGTCCAATGTATAAGGGGGGGGTAATCAGCAAGTTACGAATGGATGATATCGAAAACGGAGGTTGGATAGCTATTCCTTGTTTCTTCCAAGTGGAGCGTACGTTCTTCTCTATGATTTTCTTTTTGATGAATCTGGCTAACCTAATAAGCATAATTATTTTCTGAATTTTTGAATTAAAAATTGGCGTTCAGCTTTCTCCATGCCTACAAATAGAATGGCAATGCAGATGATTAGCTCTCCCCCGATGAGACTCAGTATCAATCTTGGCCAACCAATGGGCATGATTAATGGAACTATCAGGGCAATTGTACCCAAACAGGCGACAAGCAGAACCGGAGTAATGACTTGAACCGCGAATTTTTGTATGGAGAGTCTGATTAGTTTTTTGAGCAAGAGTAAGCGCGTTGCAAGCGCAATAATCCCCATAAGTATGGAAATGATGAATGCAAGTTCAGGAATGGGTATTACGGATAGGAAAATAAAGGATAATGGAACTATCAGAATTAGTTCTCCCCCAACAAGCATCTGGTATTGCTTTATTCTGCAGGTAGCTTGTGCTGCAGTAATTAGTGGTGAGGAAAGACTATCTATAAGGCTGGCAATAATAACTAATCTTACAAATGACACTAGATGTTCCGGAACCTCAGTAAGCCATAACTTTAGTAGTGTCTCCGTCTCTAATAATACAGGTGTGGCAATTAATGATATAAGAAAAAAAGAGTATCGGGAACTTTTATATATGAGCTTGTGCATATAAGCTAAGTCGCCTGCAGAATACTGTTTGACAATCTGCGGATTGACGGCTTGGATGAAGCTGGTGAAAAGGCTATTAGTGGCACTGTTGACTTGGAGAGCAATTCCACGAGCCGCGTTGACGGAAGGACCAAAAAATATGTTTAATAGGATGTTTACCCCTTGATTGGACAAAACGCTGCTAAGTCCTCCAAAAAGATTCCAGGAAGTATAGGATGTCAGTTCATAGAAAATATGTTTGTTCCAATAGATTCGTGCCTTGCATTCCGAAAAATGACGAAGTGCATACGTAAGATATAGAGAGCATGTTCCTAATTGAACAACAAAAAGGAGCAACGCATATAAACATAATTTGTCTAGAGGAATAAATGGAAGTATTAGCACAATGATTAACTTCGCCATGACGTCTGTAATGCAGAACAGAGCGAAGATGTTCATTTTTTCGTGAGAAATGATAATGGCAGAAAAGGGCACTTGTATAATTGTAACAGCAAAGGATAGGGCTGAGCAATGATAAACCCATAAGGCTGCCTCCATTCGAGCTTCAGGGATATTTAAAATCTGAAAAACAATCCATAATCCTATCGTTTCAGCCAACAAAAGGACAAGAAGTGCTAATATGATATGAATATTAACACTCATACTGAATATATCTTGCAACCTCTTACCCCCTCCTTTTCCTAACTCGAAAGAAAAGAAACGTTGGATGCTTGCAGACATGGCATTGCTAAGGAAAGAGAATAGTACGACAACTCCTCCCACGACATTGTATATGCCAAAGTCTACCACCCCTAACGTCTTTAATATGACACGTGAGGTGTAAAGGGAAACGAGCATAACAAGCACAGTGCGAACGTATAGATATAGGCTATTCTTCGCTATGCGTTTGTTATTTGCGCCGGTCTGAGACATGGTTGAGGAAGTCTGAAAGGCTGGAGCGTGGAGGATTTGAGGATACTCTTCCTTTTGAATGGGATAGTGCACGCTCCCTTTTTATTTTGTTGTTTTATCTGTCGCTTTCTTGTTGCAAGTGTGGGATTACCAGTGGTTTGTTGAGTGAAAGATGAGGTAATAGTCTCATCTGTTACTCTGTGATGTGCCGTCTGTTAGCTGCGTATCTTCTGACCTTGGTTTCTTGGGGATAATTTGTCTACACCTTAGAAAAACCTTTTTCATACCCCTCACCCGTTCCGGGAGCTCCCCTACCTTAGGGGAGCAGCGCCGTGCGGTTTGTTTCTGCCGTTCGGGGTGTTTACGTTGTAGTTTTCATACCCCTCACCCGTTCCGGGAGCTCCCCTACTTTAGGGGCGAAGTGCCGTGCGGATTGTTTTTGCCATTCGGTGTGCTTACGTTGTAGTTTTCATACCCCTCTGCCCTGTGGGCATCTCCCCTACTTTAGGGGCGAAGTGCCGTGCGGTTTGTTTTTGCCGTTCGGGGTGTTTACGTTGTAGTTTTCATACCCCTCACCCGTTCCGGGAGCTCCCCTATTTTAGGGGCGAAGTGCCGTGCGGATTGTTTTTGCCATTCGGGGTGTTTGGTTATCCGCAATTGCAACAAATGCTGAGCCGTGCTTCTGTCATCATTTCTGTGATGCCTTGCATGATGGCTTGGGTGCGAACTTGGTTGCCTAAGTCGCTGTCGGGAGGGGTGATGAGGCTTTGTTGCAAGAACAGATTGCCCAGACGGTGGGTCAGTTTGACGAAGTGATTGGCAGAGATGCATTCGCTCATGATGTCGTGGCAGAGGCAGAGAAAACGGGCATCGTTTGCGCTCAGCCGTTCAATTGGCGCACATAGGGGCGTCGCGGTGTCTGATAAATGGGTTAGAATGGTGTTTGCCGGAGTCTCGATGTGGCATCTGATGGCTTCGTCCAGCAGGTAATCGTAAGTTTTGTCTAAAAACGCGTTACGATTTCTGACAAGAAGTGCCAGGTATGCAGCTGTTTCTTCGCGGGTGCTTTCTTGTTGGGGAAAAGTGGTTGGTATCCGTTTTGCCTCATTTGCCAATTGTTCCTGCAGAAAACAGAAAGCCGGCTCATCGGGGTCCGGCAGATAGGCGTAGAGCGTGATGATGAGGTGGAGAATGGCAGTTTGTGTCTCCCAATGTATCTCTCCGAAATATCCCTTGATGCGCTTCAGGTGGTTTCCCACCAGATTGTCAGCCATGATTTCGCATGCCTCTCTTTCCGCAGGTGTGATTATCGCCACGGTTTCGGCAGAGATGTCGAGCATGGTTGTGAGCATGTGGGCGCAATCTGCGGTTGAGGGAGAACTGAGTGTAGCCTTTTGCAGAGCAATGTAGATCTCTTTCAGTTTGTTACGCCATGCCTGATGGCTTCCCCAATCCACTTCTCTGCCCTCCATCTCCAGCAGTGCCAATATCCGCAAAGCGGCCTTTGCCATGTTGCAAAGCCTCTCCGGACTTGTCTCATGACAGCGTGTTTGCAGCAGTTCATGAGATATTTTCTGCAGATGTTTGGGACTCATGGCTGAATGATTTTCTCGAGCAGAGGCGTAGGGACGTATGCTGTGGCAATGGCGGCAATGCCTTCAAGCACCACGGCCACGCGTTGCTGTCCGTAACAGCGCACAATGTGCCCTTCAATATCCTTGAAGTTGCCCCCAACGATGCGCACGCGGTCTCCTTTTCGGTAATTGGCTGTTTGCGGGTCAATCCAGATGGCACGATCGCCCATGATGTTGAAAGCGGAGATGAACCGCTCCATCTGTTCGGTGGGCACGGTCATAATCCGTTGCGTTATGGGGTCGATGTAGGGGGTGAGGTATTGGCAGAGACTTTGGTGCCCTTCCAGATTGTCGATGATGTGAAAAACCTGATCGTCTGTGGTATGCACGAAACATAGGTTGGGAATGGCGGGAATGAGCTTTCTGTGAATGTCTCCTTTGCGGTAGCGCATGGGGTAGAAGTTGGGAATGTTGCGGCTGTCAAGTGCCTGATGCAATTCCTGCGCTTTCCCAAACACGCCTCTGATGACAAACCATTTCTCTTTCATGCCTCCTTGCTTGTGCTGAAGTGTATAACTTCCAGACACCCCGAAAGTGTATTCCGGTGGAGCGAAGCAGTGATAAATCTGCCTCTGTTGGAAGCCTTTATTCCTTCCCGTTTCATGCGTGTCAAGTCTGATCCCCACATGGCTCGATTTTTCATCAGTCTTAGCAAGAGTGGTGAATAAATGGCATGTGGTTGGCATTCTGAGGTTTGTAATCTCGGCAAAGGCCTATCGGTGTCAAACAAGTCAAACGCATAGCGCACAAATGTCAAACATTTTTACCGATGTTTGTTGCGCGACCGCGAGTGGGCAAACAGACCGCATGGAGCTGTCCCACTAAAATAGGGGGACGAGCGAAGCGGAGGGGGTATTTCTTGGTACATAGCCGTTTACGAATCTCGCCTTTAGAGCTTTTATCAAGCCCCTTTGTGTTAAGGATTGTTGGATTTTGTTTTGAGAATTTGCTTTTATGGTTTTTATTTCTCATCTTTGCAAAGGTTATTCACCACTCTTGCTAAGACTGATG
>JAEIGA010004090.1_pt1 | contig 22575 bp, 13 predicted proteins | sample 9270691 | NCBI WGS metagenome assembly JAEIGA01 (sample SAMN17057246, study PRJNA624740) | gut metagenome | biome: biome; isolation source: fecal sample | host: Bos grunniens | place: China: Xizang | collected 2019 | reverse complement strand
GAAGGATCATTGGCAACAATATTAGAATTTTTACCAGAAAAAACTTCAAATGCTCCAGGAGTTATATATGTATCAGATATAGATATCGTATCTCAAACAGATATAGCTACTGCTCAATCTAAATATTGGAATATTGAAGTAGTTCAGTCAAGTTTTGTTTTAGGTAAATCCAAGTTGGGAATAGATAAATTATAATAGAGAGGAGATATACAAATGGATTATGAAAAGCAAAATTTTAAAAATGAAGATATATTAAATGCGTCACAGTTAAATCATATAGAAGATGGTATAGTTACTTTATCTACAGAGTTAACAGACCATAAGCATAAAACACTTACTATAGGAACACAGGGCGAAGGTTATAGTATGACTACGACTTATGATGGTTCAAACGACTCTACTATTAATCTTACGCCAAGTTCAATTGGTTTATTTAGATTATCTTCTGATGCAAATATACTTTCATATAATGGCTCTGACTATAATAGTGGAGGAAGCAGAGTTGCTTTAGGATATAATAATAACGTAACAGGTGCAATATCTGCAGCTATAGGACAAGCAAACGAAGTTACTGGAGCATGTTCTCTTGCAATAGGTCGTGTTAATAAAAGTGCGCAATATAGTACAATGTTTATAGGTTCTGATAATAAAGAAGTAAATAGTAGTGGTTACAGTTATGCATTTGGAGAAGGTAACTATTTTGGATTTAAAGAAGGAGATTATTTTAGCGGCGGTTCTACTTCCGCAAGTCAAGCATATGGTTCTTTTGCAATAGGGAAATATAACCATGTTGGAGCATATAGTGTTGCAATGGGAGAAAATAATTATGTTAAAGCAAACGGTTCTGCTTTTGGACGCAATTGTGCAGCATATGATTATTCAATAGCTGTTGGTGATTATGCTCAAGCTCTTTCTAATAAGGCGGTTGCTGTAGGAATCGGTGCTTCTGCTAATGCTAATGGAGGGTATTATCCTGCTGCTTTTGGATATTATTCTAGAGCTGAAGCTGGATATACTTTAGCTATGGGTGCTTCTTCATATGCAAGAAAGCAACGTGCCATAGGTATAGGAGGAGGAGATGCAAAAGAAGAAGAATCCTTGGCTATTGGTTATTGTGCATATGCTTTTAGTAAATGTTCAGCAGCATTAACTCCTCATGCATACGCTACTGGAGAAAATGCAGTATGTATAGGATATGGCGCCGTAACTCAGGCTAAAAATGCAATAGCCATAGGATATGAAACAAGAATAGGTGAAACTGGTGAAGGTGTAACTGCAATGGGACATTTTAACGATACTGCGGTTACAGGATGCTCTACTGGTACAACAGGAACGGCTTTAGTAATTGGTAATGGTACTTCAGGCGATGCACGTTCTAATGCTTGTAGAATAACTTTTGCAGGTGCTGTTATAGGTAAGGCTGCTTATCAATCTTCAGGTGCTGACTATGCTGAATACTTTGAGTGGTTAGATGGTAATGTCGATGATGAAGATAGAAGAGGTTATTTCGTTACTCTAGACGGAGATAAAATTAAAAAAGCTAAAGAAGGGGATTACATACTAGGTATCGTTTCTGCTTATCCTGCTGTTATAGGTAACAATGACATGGAATGGTCAGGAAAATTCTTATTAGATGAATTTGGAGACCCAATTAAAAAAGTACAAAAAACTATAATTAAAGAACATGAATTAAATAAAGATGTCCATTTCACTGATGAAGAAATGAGAACATTAACTGATGAAGAGCGTAAACAACGTGAAATGAAAGAAGTTGAAAAAGAAGTAGAATGTGAATACTTCGTTCTTAATCCAGATTTCGATCCTGATAAAGAATATATTCATAGAGCTGATAGACCTGAATGGGATACTATAGGTATGCTAGGAGTTTTAACAGTATATGACGATGGAACATGTCAAGTAAATGGATTCTGTAAATGTAATAATGACGGTATAGCAACTGCATGTGAAAGAGGTTTTGATACTTATAGAGTTATAGAAAGAGTGAACGAAAATTTAATAAAAGTGGTATTTAAATAAAATAATAAACAACTGTACGAAACAAAATCGTACAGTTGTTTATTTATGTAATAAATATACGAATTAAATAACAATAAAAAGGAGTTAGCTTTATGTATAACATAATTATTAATAATTCAATAAAAACATTAGGATTAATAACATTTCAAATAAGAAAAGAAGGAGATTCTCTAATAAAAGAGGGCATGCTTAAAACACATACTTATATAGAAGAGATAAATACTCTTGAATGTGAAAAATTTAAAATAAATAATATAGATGTTTATGCAGAGACATTTGGTTCATCTGATATATTTTATTTATATGCATTTACATATGAAGACTTTGAAATAAAAAGTAATAAAGAATACTCAGAAGAAGAACTTATTGCTTTATATGACAAAGAACTAAACTAGTAATAAATAAAATGAGAGAGAGGTGATACAATGGAACTAACAGATGGAATTGACAAAGATGAAAAACAATTACAAGCGGCTGAAAAAAGAATGGCTTTTGAAGATATGATGAAACAATGTGGTAATCCTTGGGGTTATAGCGCAGGAGCCTTAGAAAGTAAACAAGCTGCGATGACTATGTTAAGTACCAAGACAGGATTATATAGTAGAATACCTATAATATGTAAAGGCCACGATTGTCCTTATGCAGGTACTTGTGGCTTATTAGAATATGGATTAGAAACAGTAGGCGAACGTTGTGTTATGGAGACAACTATGATTGAACAAAAATTGGCTAACTATACACAAGAATTCGATTTAGATGAATCTAGTTATACGGATTGGACTTTAGTCAAAGAACTTATAAATGCTGAAATAATGATAGAAAGATGTATGGCAATTATAAGTCATGAAGGAACGGCGATAGAAGAAATATTTATAGGTTCTAATGAAAGCACTGGAGAGTCATTCTTTAGAAAAGATATAAGCAAAGTACAAGATCTTTATGAACGAAATTTAAAAATAAAAGAACGTATATTAGATCAAATGATGGCAACGAGAAAAGCAAAAGCAAGAATGCATATGGACGATGGAAACACAGAAAAATCTATTCTTGATAACATATTTGAAATGGACTTCGTAGAAGATATTAAACCAGATCATCTTGAATAGAAAGGTGGTGATATTATGGCTGTTGGCGGTATAGCAAAGAAAATGCTAGGATTTGCAGATGAATTTATGGAAGGTGCTAGAAAAGGTATAGGCGATGCAGGTGCTATTAAAATGTCCGTAAACAAAGTAGCTTCCAATATGACAAATAGCCAATTAAAATTTGCAAAGAAAGGTAAAATAGTAACTCAAGCTAGCCATACAAAAGGGATACAAAATCCTACTGTTATGAATAAACTTGGCGATGCTATGGTCGGTGGAATTAGAGACACAAGTGCTGCTATGAAAGGCGGTCAAGATATTTCTAAAGCAATGGCAACTGGATTTATGGACGGTGATAAATTAAGAATGGATCGTGTGGCTGGAACTTTTGTAGGTGCAAGTGCTGCAGCTCGTTTAGCTACAGGAGGCGGATTATACAAAGATAGAAATGGAAATACTAATATAATAGGTATACCATTTATATAATTTAAAAAGAAAAAAGGAGCTGACATAAATGAAACGTAGAATAATAAAATTAGCACCTCAAGTGCCTGCTTGGTGTGATGCTAAAAACAATATATATTTATCTAAAAATGGACGTAAGCAAAAAGAACTTAAAGAAGATATAGATATGAAAGCAATAAACAAAGGATTAAAAGCTGGATTAATAATAATGGAAGAACATGAAGAAAAAGAAATTAAAAAAGTAGAAATACCAAAAGAACAACCAGTTGCTATAGAGGTCAAAGCTCAACCTGAGCCTAAATCTGCATTAGAAAAAGTTAAGGCTAAAAAAGCTAAAGCTAAAGCTGAGGCTGAGGTCGAAGAAGTAAAAGAAGAAGATATAAAAGATAAGGAGGAATAATTTAAATGTCAGAATTAAATAATAATCCAAAATATTATATATTAGATTATACTCATGAAGAATTAGAAAACTTACTTGAAAGAATAGCGGACGCAGATTCTATTTCTGAAGAAAGAGTAATCGAATTAATTAATCAAGCGCAATTCGGAGGCGCTGATTTTTCTGGATTTGCTAGAATAGAATATGTAGATAATAAAATAGCAAATATAGAATTAAAAGAAGGACCTCAAGGTCCACAAGGTGAACAAGGTGAAAAAGGTGAAGACGGAGTTGACGGTAAAGATTTCACTTTCGATATGTTCACTGATGAACAATTAGCATTATTAGTTGGTCCTCAAGGAGAAAAAGGGGCTGAAGGAGAACAAGGACCTCAAGGTGAAAAAGGTGAAAAAGGTGACAAAGGTGATCCAGGAGAAATGGGGCCTATGGGACCTCAAGGTATAGCTGGAGTATTTGACAGCACTACTATATTTGAAGAGTTATTAACTTCTGAAAAAACAATAGTTGGCGCTATAAATGAATTATTCCAATTATTACAACAAGGCGGAAATCAACCTGAAGAACCTGAAGACCCTGAAAATCCAGATGAATCTGGATTAGCAAATGTATTCTTTGGATACTTCCCATATACAGTACAGCCAGACTTAGCTAATTATGCAGATATAAAATTAGAATACTTACAACATGAAGATGCTGTTATAGAAGAAGCAGATGGCATAATGGATAAAACTTCTATAGGAGTTGTACCTGAAGCTTGTTTTATAGTTGTAGCAATTAAGAAAGATTTAGGATTAGTTGCTAAAAAAGATGATGGTATAGGTGGACTAGTTAATTTTGATGAATCAGTTGTTGGAGCAAATAACTTAGAAGTAGATTTTGAAGGTGAAAAATATTTATTATTTGGTGAATACACTATAATAGATGGAGAAAGATTTGTATACGTAGTAGAAGAATAATATAGAAAGGAGTATTGATATGGCAACAAATTTTAGTGGCGGAATAGTAGCAAGTGATGGATTTAAGATTTCTGTTAAAAACACACCTATGGATATAAGAACTAGAATTGAATCTATAGATGAAATATTATCTATACCAAATCCATTTGTAGGGATGATATTCTATGTTGCAGATAGAGATAGTTTTTATGTTGTTAAAACTCTTAAACCTAAATCTGTAGGAGCTTTAATTATAACAGATGCTTTAATAGACACATTTGAACCATTAAACAAAGGTTTAGTTACTGAAGAAAAATTACAAGAACAATTAGCTAATATAGAATTAATGCCTGGGCCACAAGGACCTGCTGGTGCAGATGGACAAGATGGGGCTGCATTTACATATGATATGTTTACAGCAGAACAATTAGAAGCATTAAGAGGACCACAAGGAGTTGCTGGACCTCAAGGACTACAAGGAGAAATCGGACCTGCAGGTGCAGACGGCGCTCAAGGGATACAAGGTCCGCAAGGAGAAATGGGACCTCAAGGACCTCAAGGAGAAATGGGACCTCAAGGTGAAAAAGGTGCTGATGGCACTTTTGACGCAGAAACTATATTTGATATATTAAACACTGAAGACAAAACAGTATTAGGCGCTATAAATGAATTATTAGCAATGATACAAGAATATCATCCAGGTATACCAGAAGGTGCAAAAATTTATTATGGTTATATACCTGTAGAAGTTCATGGAGGATTATTTGAATCTTTTGAACAAATAACACCTGAACTAATTAAAGACGAAAGAAATGTTTTTGAAATAGTAGAACCACAATATTTAGATAAAGCACCAATTGGTAATGTCCCTGCTAATGCTTTAATAATAGTACTAGTACCAGAAGCAGGAAATTATAAAGTATTCAAAGATAATGGCATGGGAACTAAAGAAAATTTCGATGAAAGCGTAGCTGGTTCTAATGGTACAATCTTCGAGATGGATGAAATAAATTATGTATTATATGGAGAATTCGCCATAGTTTCAGGTGAAAGATTTATATATGTAACTAAATAATATTATAAGGAGGATTAATCATGGAAAAGAAAATAGTAGTAAATGGCTCTTTAATACCTTCTATTAAAAATGCTCCTCTTGACATTAGAACAAGAATAAATACTATAGAAGAAGTAGAGTCAATTCAAGTGCCTTTTGTAGGTATGATTTTCTATGTGATAGACGAAGAAAAATTCTACGTTGTTAAATCACTTAAAGGTTCTAAAATTGGTAACATTGAATTACAAGATACAACTGTAGATGTATTTGAACCATTAGTAAAAGTTCAAGTAGACGATGTAGAAGTTGATTTATCAGCATATGCAACAATAGAACAAGTAGAAGAATTAATAGCTGCGATAGAGCATCCACAATATGATGATACAGAAATTAAAGATGCAATTGAAAACAAAGTAGATAAAGTAGAAGGAAAAGTTCTTATAGATGAAGCTGAAGTTGAAAGATTAGCTAATGTAGATAACTATGATGATTCAGAAATAAGAGTTTTAATAGATGAAGAAAAACCTTATTTAGCAGATGTAGCTGCTTATCCTACTAGTAAATTCTTATTTGCTTGTGGACAACCAATGACAGTTGAGCCTAACGTAGGACATAAATATAGTGCAGATCATGCAGAAGACGATGTTGCTTTTGTTTATAGATGGGCTGACGGTTTTGAATGTATAATGGTTGAAAAATCTGTAGCTGAAAAAGTTTACTTAGTTGGTGGTTTCGGACATCAAAATGTTGGAGCAAGACGTTCTATACCACAAACTAATATGATAGTTAGAAACGTTAAAATCAAAGGTTTAGTTGGTGGACACTACTTTGAAGGTATGGTTGGACATGTTAACATAGAAGCTGAAAACTGCCAATTTGTTGCTGTTATGGGTGGCGGATGGTGTGGAGCATCTGTTAACGGTAAAGCAACTAGAATGAACGTGGCAGATGATATAAACATCAAAATGACTAATTGTAAAGTAACATCTACTTTATTTGGTGGATCTCAAGGTAACGGTGTATCTGACGACCTTCGTATGGAATTAAATAATTGCGAAATCGGCTGGTTAACTGCTGGTGGAGCTAATGGTATGACTAGAAATGCTGAAGTAATTTTAAATGGCGGCAAAGTTCAAGTGTATCAATCTACTAATAGAGGTATAGTATTTAAATCCAGATTCATATTAAACGATGGTATAGTTAATAAATTATACTTCGGTGGAGAAACAGAAGACGCTACTGTTAACGGTTTAATAGAAGATGGATTTGTTGAATTAAATGGTGGTATAGTTAAACAATTTAATTTTGGTACTAACAATGGAATTGAAATGGTTGCAGAAGATATTAAAGGTTGCATAATGGATTGTGTAGTTGAATCTGGCGACGTTTCAATGTTAGAAATAAAAGTTAAAGAAGAACAAGAAATAGATGTTGATTTATCAGAATATGCTAAAGTTGCATACGTTGATGAACAAATAGCAAATGTTGAATTATTAGAAGGTCCACAAGGTCCTATCGGTCCAGCAGGACAAGACGGTAAAGATTTTACATATGATATGTTTACAGACGATCAACTTGAAGCTCTTAGAGGACCTCGTGGACCACAAGGGGAACAAGGTATGCAAGGTATGCAAGGGCCTAGAGGAGAAGTTGGACCTCAAGGACCTCAAGGTGAACAAGGACCTCAAGGGGAACAAGGACCTAAAGGAGAAGATGGTAAAGACTTTACATATGATATGTTCACAGGTGATCAATTAGATGCTCTTAGAGGACCTCAAGGTGAACAAGGACCTATTGGTCATAGTTTTACATATGATATGTTTACTCAAGAACAACTTGCTGCATTAATAGGACCTCAAGGACCACAAGGTGAACAAGGTCCACAAGGTGAAATAGGGCCTCAAGGTCCACAAGGTGAAATAGGACCACAGGGTGAACAAGGTCCTGCTGGTGCAGATGGTCAAGATGGAGTAACTCCAGTCAAAGGCGTAGATTATTTTACTGCTGAAGATATTGCTGCTTTAAACATACCTTCAATAGAAGGATTAGCTACTGAAACTTATGTACAAAACAAAATAGCAGAAGCTCAACTTAACAATGATGGAGAAGTTAATTTAGAAGGATTAGCTACAAAAGATGACTTAAACTTAAAAGCTGATAAAACTGAACTAGTTGGGTTAGCTAGTGAAACATTTGTTGCAGAACAAATAGCTGCTATAGAACATCCTCAATATGATGATTCTGAAGTTAAAGAAAGATTAGAAGTTTTAGAAAATATAAACCTAGAAGTTAAACCATACATAGACAAAGATGGAATGTTAGTATTATGCGGATGCCCTGCTGTTGCTCGTGGAGTAGGAGAAGAAGTTCACGTTATAGTTAGATTCTTTAATGACGCTGAAGACAAATTCGTATTCACTAAAGACGAATTCGCTAAATTACGTATATGTATGGGTTATGGAGCTGAAGGTGTAGGAACTAAACGTAACATAGCAGAAACAAGTTTTGAAATGTACGATATAGATAAAGCATATGTAATAGACGGTGGATCTCAAATAACAGGAGAAATAGGAACTGTTAATGTTGTAGCTGAAAGAGTTAACTATATACATGGTATCCAAGGTGCTAGAGCTATGAGTGGTGGAGAAAGAAATATAGTTCACAATTTCAATGTTAAAGTTAAAGATGTTGAATTATTAAACATATTATTCTGTGGTGGTAACGGTTATTCAGTTACTTGGAATTCTAATATAGTTATAAACAATGCCACAATTAATGCCCTTCATGGTGGTGGATCTAATGGATACACTAACTCAACTGTTATAGAAATGAACAACGGTGTTGTAAACAAATTCTATGGAGTTAACAGAGGTATAGTTGATAGATATAAATTTATCTTAAACGATGGACAAGTAAAAGACTTCTGGGCTGCTTGTGATGAAGGTAATCCTGTCGTTAACGCAGTTGAACTTGAATTAAACGGCGGACAAATTGACAAATTCCAATTAGGTGTTTGTGGAGAAGGAAACTTAAGTGTAGACGCTGTTTCAGGACATATAATGAACTGTGTTGTTGTTGATGGCGACGTATCTATGTTAGAAGTTAAAGTTGAAGAAGAGGAAGAAGTAAATATAGACTTATCAGAATATGCTAAAGTTGCTTTTGTTGAAGAACAAATAGCTGCTATAGAATTAAAAGAAGGACCTGCTGGTAAAGACTTCACTTACGACATGTTTACAGAAGAGCAACTTGAAGCTTTACGTGGACCTGCAGGGGCAGACGGTGCAGACGGACAAAATGGAGCAGATGGTAAAGACTTTACATATGATATGTTCACTCCTGAGCAATTAGAGGCATTAAGAGGACCTGCAGGAGCAGATGGACAAAACGGTATAGATGGTGCAGACGGTAAAGATTTCACATACGACATGTTTACTGAAGAACAGCTTGCTGCTTTAATTGGGCCTCAAGGACCTGAAGGTATACAAGGACCTGTTGGACCACAAGGAGAGCAAGGTATCCAAGGGGAACAAGGACCTCAAGGTGAAGTAGGACCTCAAGGGCCAGAAGGATTAAAAGGTGAAACTGGTGAACAAGGACCACAAGGGGAACAAGGACCTGCTGGTGCAGATGGTAAAGATTTCACTTACGATATGTTTACTGCAGAACAACTAGAAGCATTAAGAGGACCTGCTGGACAAGATGGTCAAAACGGACAAGACGGTGCTAACGGAGTAGATGGTAAAGACTTTACATATGATATGTTTACTGAAGAGCAACTAGCTGCTTTAAAAGGTGATAAAGGAGACCCTGGTCAAGATGGTGCTCAAGGTCAAGATGGACAAAACGGAGCAGATGGTATAAGTGTTCAAAATGTTGCTATAGATGAAAATAATCATTTAATGGTTACTTTATCTGATGGCCAAGTATTAGACGCTGGAGAAATGCCATCTGGATCTGGTGGAGCTGGAATGACTGAAGAAGAAAAAGCAGAGCTACAAAGCTTAAGAGCTATAAAACAAGAAGTATTAGATTTAACATATGGTGTTGAATATGAATGGATTTACTATGATGTTCAAACAAGCGCTGCAGTAACAGAGCTATGCTTTAATCAAGAAACTGCTCCTGGATTCTATGAAGATTGGTTACCTGTATTAGAAACTGGAGATGATTCTTTAATAGAAGAGTTCATAGTGAGAATGTATGAAGAAGATATTTATAGAATGTATATATTAAGATGCGCTGCTGATCCTAAGCGTGACAACAGATATTATATGATTCCTCTTGAAAGTCATACTAAACAAGAACTTGACCCATTTGTACCTCTATACACTCCAGTTACATCTGTTACTTCTTGGAACTGGGGAGGAGAAGCAGATGGAGGATTTACAATAGATAAAAAACCTACTTCTGCAATGGTATTCGCATTTATGAAAGTTAAAGAAGAATATAGATTAAAATAGTAAACAAATAACTTAATAATAAGTGAGGTGAATTCAATGGCAATGACAGAAGAAGAACTTTTATTACAGATGAATATTTTAATTAATAAAATATCGGATAACCCTAATATGGTTTTCAAAGCTAATAAAACTTTGAATAAAGGTTTAAATCCAGAATATTATAGTGGAAACGATTCTAAGATAGTTAATATATTAAATAGCTTATTTGAAAAGAATCAACAAATCGACGCTGTATCTACAGATGTTACTAATAAAGTTAATAATTTAATAGGCGATAGTACTACTACTCTTGGAGCTGCTAATTGGGAAAAACTTCAAGGTCTTATGGGCCAAGCTACTATAATAGAAGGATTAAATGACTTATTTGAAGCTAAACTTATAGATAAAATATTAAATGTAAGCATCAATGATAAAGGTAAAGTGTTATCTATAGATGAAGACGAAGAAGGTAACCTTATATTAAAAGCTATAGATGCTATAACAGGAGGCGAAACTAATCCTGGAAATGTTTCTGTAGAAAACATAGAGTACTCCAATGATCAAGTTACAAGTATAACAAATGTTAAAGAAGCTTTGGATTATGTAATAAATGAAATTGTTAATGGTGATTTCGAAGGCGGTCTTGGTGGAGGAACTACCATCGGAGAAATAACATGGGATATGATAGATGATAGACCTGAATTTATTGCAGATGGCTTAGAACTAACTGACGATCAATTAATATTAAAAGACGGAGAATCTGTTTTATCAACAGTGCCGTTAGTAGATAATACGGATATAGATGATATAATAAATCAATTAGACTAGTTTTTAAAATTATTCATAGATAATAATGCCGTGTTATTGATGTAATAATTCAATAGCACGAGTGTTATTATCTATAACACTTGAAAATTTAATTTAAAAGGAGTGAAACTTCAATGTCAAAATTAGTTGATGTAAATGGACTTGCAAGACTAGCAAAAGCGCTAGATGATAAAGCGCAAGAGGCTGACGCAGCTTTACAAGATGCTATCAATCAAGAAGTTGAAGATAGAGAAGCTGCTATCGCACAAGAAGTAGAAGATAGAGAAGCTGCTATAGAAGATGCGGTAACATTTGAAAATGGAATAACTACTGTTAATGCATTAGGTGGTATACCTGCTGGAAAAAGCTTAGATGGTATGACTACTACTGAAATACTTGACATGTTATTATTCCCATATGTAAAACAAACTATATCTAATGTAAAAGGAACACCTAATGGTGGTACTTTCGAAGCTGGTAATAACCAAACTATAACTGCAGTTAGTGCTACAGTTACTAAAAAATCTAAAAAAATAACTAAAGTAGAATTATTACAAGGAAACGCTGTATTAGCTACTAAAGAAGGTGACGATGTTGCTAATGGTGGTACTTTCACTTTCTCTGGATTAAGTGTAGCTGTTAACTCTGTTAACGTTCAATTAAAAGTTAAAGCATATGACGAAACTGGTGCATCTGTTGAAGGTACAACTGGAGCATTTACTTTCGTATATCCTTATTATTATGGAATATGTGAAGCTAGCGATGAAATAAACGAAGCTTTAGTTGAAGGATTAAGCAAAGATGTATCTAGTAAAGGACAAAAAGCTTATACATATTCTCCAAACAATCAATGTGCAGTAATAGCTTATCCTAAATCTCATGGAGTATTAAAATCTGCATTAGACCCTAATGCATTTGAAAACATAGCTGCATTTACAAAACATGAAGTAACTGTAAATGGATTAGATGGTAAAGATGTTGTTTACTATGTATACGTAAGTGGAGCATTCACTGGTTCTGGATTTAAATACACATTCAAATATTAATAAAAAATATAACTAGGTAAAGGAGTGAAGAAAACTATGGCTATAGATAATCAATTCGGTAAAGGTATAGGCGTTGCCGCTGGTTTTGACCTTGGTGCTCAAAAACCACTTGACGCGAGAATCGCTGTTAATACAATAGAAGAAAGAGATGCGCATGTAGAAAACAATAGAGCATATGAAGGGATGCTAGTTTTCGTTGATGCTGATAAAAAAACATATCAATTAATAAATGGAGAATGGGTTGTATTCTTCGATAATGATGCTAATATAGAAGGAGCAGCTGGACAAGAAGCTATAGACAAAGGTCAAGATGACAGATTAGATGCATTAGAAGCAAAAGTTGGTAAAGACGTAGACGGAGAAAACCCTGCTACTGGATTATTTGCAGAAGTAGACGAAGCTAAAGTTGCTGCTGCTAACGCTGCACAAGCTGCTGCAGACGAAGAAGGCAGAGCTATGGGCGTTGAAGCAGAATTACAAGGAGCTATAGATGCTATAAACGATGCTGAAAATGGTATACTTGCTCAAGCTGAAGCGAAAGACGTTGCTCAAAAAGCACTTATAGATGCTGATATAGATGCAGTTGAAAAAGCTGTTTTAGATGAAGAAAATAGAGCAAAAGGCGAAGAAGCTAAATTAGCAGAAAGATTAGTTGCTTTAGAAGGTGTTGAAGGAGAAGACGGTAAAGTCGAAGGTGGCGTTTTAAACGAAGCTAACGCATACACTGATGCTAGAGAAGTTGAAATAAGAGCAGATATAAAAGCTGTGACAGATGATCATGCAACTAGATTACAAACTGCTGAAGGCGATATCGATCAAGCTGAATCAGACATAAAAGATTTACAAGCTGCAGTTGAAGCTATAAAAGGTGGAGACGTTGAAGTCGACCTTAAAGATGTTGACAGCAGAATCAAAGCTTTAGAAGCTAAACATCAAGGAGATAATTCTGTTGAAAAACAAATAGAAGCTGCTCAAAATGCTGCTGATAAAGCTCAAGAAGAAGTAGACGCTTTAGAATTAGTTGTTGGAGAAAAAGCTGCTGAAGGTAAAGAAGCATCTGGAATATTTGCTGACATAGCTGCTTTACAAGCAGATGTAGATCAAAACGAAGCTGATTGTGATGCTGCTATAGCTGCAGAAGTTAAAAATAGACAAGATGCAGATAAAGCTTTACAAGATCAATTAGACGCTATGAACGGTAAAGATGGCGCTGAAGGCTCTATAGCTGCTGCTATAAAAGCTGCTGTAGATAAAGAAGCTGAAGACAGAGCAGACGCTGTTGAAGGTGTTCAAGCTAATTTAGACGCACAATTAGTTGAAGCAAATGAAGGAACTTTAGCTAATAAAATAAAAGCTAATGCTGATGCAATAGCTGTATTAAATGGTGATGAAAACCAAGCTGGTTCTGTTGACAAAAAAATAGCTGACGCTATAGCTAATGTTAACGAAGCTGCTGATGATTTAGAAGAAAGAGTTTTAGCTAATGAAAACGCTATAAAAACTATAAATGGTGATGGAGAAGGTTCTATTAAAAAAGCTGTTGCCGATTTAGTAAACGGGGCTCCTGAAGCTGCTGACACATTAAAAGAATTAGCTGATTCTATTGCTGCTAATAAAGGTGTATATGATGGATGGGTTGTTCAACATGAACAAGCTATGGCTGCAATGAAAGCTGAATTACAAGGCGAAATAGATGCGGACGTAAAAGTTGTTGCTGATGAATTAGCTAAGCAAAAAGACGCAGCTCAAGAAGGTACTCTTGCTAAACAAATAGCAGATGAAGTTGCTAGAGCAAAAGCTGAAGAAGAAGATATAAGAGATGACTTTGCTGCTGCAGACGTTGCTTTAAAAGCTGAATTACAAGGCGAAATAGATGCTGATGTTAAAGTTGTTGCTGATGCTTTAGCTAACGAAAAGAAAGCTGATGTAGAAGGAACTTTAGCTCATCAAATAGCTCAAGAAGTTGCTAGAGCTGAAAAAGCAGAAGAAGATTTAGATGGAAGAATAGCTGCTAACGAAGCATTCGTTGCTGCTCAACCTGCTATAGATGCAGAACAAGATAGAAGATTAGGTGTATTAGAAGCTGCTGTTGGAGAAGGCGGTGCTACTAAAGAAGCAATAGACGCTGCTCAAGACGCTGCAGATGCTGCTCAAGCTGATGTTGACGCTATAGAAGGAAGATTAGACAATGAAGGCGGATTAGTTGATAGAATAGAAGCTAACGAAGCATTTGTTGCTGCTCAACCAGCTATAGATCAAGAACAAGACAGAAGAATAAAAGCATTAGAAGACGCTAACGCTGAAGGTGGAGCAGTTGCTGAAGCTGTTAAAGATGCTCAAGAAGCTGCTGAAGCAGCTCAAGGTGACGTTGATGCTATAGAACAAAGATTAGACGCTGAAGGTGGATTAGTAGACAGATTAGAAGCTGCTGAAGCATTCGTTGCCGCTCAACCTGGCGTAGATGAAGCTCAACAAGAAGCTATAGACGATCATGAAGAAAGAATTGCTGCTTTAGAAGCAGATTGGGCAGTTCATTCTCATGAAGATATGGAACAAGGAATAGCTGATAATAAAGCTGCTATAGAAAAATTAAATGGTGGAGCAGACGTTGATGGTTCTGTTGCTAAATCAATAGCAGATGCTTTAGTTCCATATTCTACAACTGAAGAAGTTAAAACTATATTAGGAAACGTTGTTGCTACATTAAACTTATCTATGGTAGATGACAAAGTTGTATTAAAACTTGGTGGAGCTGAAGGTATAGCATTATCAGAAGTATCATTAGATATGGCTACTGATAATGACATAGACGCTATAATAGCTGGATTAGATACTACTGAAGAATAATAATTATAATTTTAATATAAAGAGTACCTTTTGGTACTCTTTTTTATATAGTAAGAATAGAACAAAAATGTGCCACTTTATTATCCAATTAAGGTAATTAATTAATGAATAAAATTTTTATAAAAAGGAGGAAATAAGATGAGTATAAATGAAACGTGTATAGTATCTTATAAATATAAAGGTACAGCTAGTTTAATACCTACTTTCGATAAGACTTTTGATTATCGCATAGAAGATACTACTGATGAAAATGGGAATACTTGTAGAAGAATTTTATCAGATTATATTCCTACAAGAATAAGTTTCCAACAAAAGACTAATTTACTTGAAGTTAACTATATAAATTCATCTAGATTAAATACTGCTTATGGAATGTTCTATAAATGTTCTAATTTAACTTATGTAAATATATCTGATGTTACTTATGTGACAACTATGGAAGGTATGTTTAATGGATGTACAAAATTACAACGTATAGAAGGTATTGAAAAATGGAACACTGCTAGAAACAGTAACTGGGGTTCTACATTTGGTAACTGTATCGCTTTAACTAACTTAGACCCTAGAAACTTTATATTAACAGATGCACATGCAATGGGTGCAACATTTAGAGGATGTAGATCGGTACCTGTTGAAAACTTTAATTTTAAAAATTGGAGAACTCCAAATATACAATATTTATCTGGAACTTTTGATGCTGTTACACAAATCAAAGAACTTGATTTATCTACTTTCAATGTAAGTAATGTAGGAGACATACAAGGATTCCTTGGAGGATGTAGTGGTCTTGAGCGTGTAGATTTATCAAACTGGATATTAACAGAGAAACATTATAACTGGCAAGGGGATAGTGATATATATAATCCTTTAAAAGTGGGAACATTCTTTAGGGGTTGTTCTAGTTTAGTTGACATAAAATTATTAAACACTAATCGATTTACTGCTTTTAAATTATGTGGAGAACTTCCAAGTAGAACCGCGGATAAGCCAAGCGTAATCCATATAACAATGGAAGAAGATCTTGATATTGAACTTTCAGAATTAATAACTTCAAAAGGATGGACTGTAGATTACGAACAACGACCTAGTGAATTTATAGTAACTTCATATTATTTTAATCCTGAAATAGGTAACATACTTCCTGTATTTAATGATGGATTTGAATATACTTACGAAGACAGTATAGGATTAAATAATTATATACTTCGTACTATAAAATCTACTATATTACCTACTAGTATGCATTTTGGTATAAATCATGTATCACAAGAAGATGCTGACAGCTTAATAAATGTAGTTGAAATAAATACAAGTAATATAGAAGACTTAAGCAATATATTTAAAGGTTGTAGAAACATGGAATTAATACCTATAGGATTAGTTACAAGCAAAGCTATTAAATTAACTTCTATGTTTGAAGGATGTTGCTCTCTTGACCTTAATTTCACTTATAGATGGTATACAGAAAACGTTACTGACATGTCTTATATGTTTAAAGATTGTACAAGTATGACATCTATAGGAATAGAAGAGCTTAAAATATCTAAGAAAACTAATATAAAAGGAATGTTTGAAGGTTGTACTGCTTTAAGTAGCGTTAGAGCAACTCCTGCAGTATTTGATGCTATAGCTTCAGTATTACCTGATAGACCATTTAATGAGCCTGGACAATTAACATTCAGAGAAGGAACTGAAAATTCAGGTTCAGAAGAAGATCTTACTTGTGATGAAGAACTACTTAAACACAACTGGTTAACTGATAGAAATAGACACCTAGATTTATTTGTTATGATGGGTCAATCTAACATGCAAGGTCAATCTGAAATATATAAAGAATTTGAAGTCCCTATGTATCAATCTTGTACTTATTTATACAATAAAGATGAGTTAGCACAAGTTAAACATCCATTCGGAGAAAATATACAAACATTAGGAACTTATGACGAGTTAGGTTACTATCAATTAGAAGGAGCTGTTGGTTGTGATACTGGATTACCATATGGTTCTTTATCTCCTCACTTCGCAGCTTCATATTTTGAAGAAACACACACTCCTACATTAATGGTACAATGTGCTCGTGGTGCTACAACTATGAAAAACTGGTTGCCAGGAACTGCAGAACAAAGATTTGAAATAGCTGTTGAAAAAACACAAAAATCAATAGCAGCTGTTGAAGAAATAGGACGTACTATAAGAGGCAAATATCTAGTTTGGCTACAAGGTGAAAGTGACGGTGCTGGAACTAGTGTCGGTAGTAAAAAATCAACTTATAAAACAAGATTCTTACAATTCTGGAATGCTATAAAAGAACAACTTGGATTTGAAAAATGTTTTATAATAAGGGTACACAAATTCAGAGATGGATATAGCTACAACTGTTTCCCTATAATAGACGCTCAAGAAGAGCTTGCTTTAGAAAATGATGATATTGAATTAGTAACAAGGGTTACAGGATATTTAAAATATTATAATGACGACCCTGAGCATTATACTATACAACATGCTTTTCAAGGATTGGAAATAGTTTCAAATCATGACCACTATACTTGGGAAGGATATAAATTAGTTGGGGATACAGCTGGTTCAAGAGTTGGACAATATATTAACACTGGAGTAATGCCTGAATTAGAACCAGAACCATGGCCTAATAATGTAACTTCTTCAAGCCAAAAAATAATCGCTGATTATAGATTTAACAAAACTGTATATGAAAATTATCTACCTCAATTTAATAGTGAATTTGCTACTTATAGAGTTGCAGACTCCGTAGCAGAAAATATTGTAACTAGAAAAGTAATCTCTGCGGAATCGCCTACAATGATAAGATTTGGTGTTGATTGTAGCTCTGATGATATAGAAGCAGGAATAAGCTCTACAAGTAGAGAACAGAGTTTATTAGAAGTAAGAAAAGTCAATATGGATAATATTAATAATGTAACTAATATGTTCTGTTTATGTGAAAACTTAGCGTCTATACCTGCATTAAACTTTAGTAATGTATCTAATATCAATTCTATGTTCTATAAGTGTAATACTTTAACAAGTATAGATACAAGAAATTATGATTTATCTCAAACTATAAATGCTGATAACTTCATGCGTGACTGCGTAAATCTATCTGAAATAGTAGGATATGAAAATTGGAATGTTGGAAATATAGAAAGTATGAAATCTCTTTTCCGCAATTGTGCAGGATTAAAGAATTTAACTCTATCTGATTGGAATTTAGAACAATGTACTAATATAGAAAATGCATTTGAAAACTGTAATAATTTAAGTATGGTTATAGTTAATGATTCTGATTATGAGACTATAAATAAAATAATATCTGCGTTACCAGTTAAGACTGCAGAAAATCCAGGATATTTAGATGTCGCATTCTCTAATGATTTCTCTCAAATAAATGTAAATGAAGCAGAAGCTAAACACTGGATAGTTTATAAAGATTTTGTTAATATACCATCTATAAAAACAATGAGTAATCTTGCAAAAATAGTGTGCGGTAGAAATACTATAAAATGTATTTGCATTGGTAAAAAGAATCATAATAAATAAATATTAATAGAATAGTGTCAATTAATAATTGGCACTATTTTATAGTATATAAGTAATTAATAAATGAACACATATTAATAAAAAGGAGTTGAAATACATGGCAAATAAAATGATAGATTTGAGCAACATCGCCAGACTCGCTGCAGCACTTGATTCTCGTATGAGGAATAAGATAGAAGAAGAAGAATTAAGAGCTAAAGAAGAAGAGTCCAATTTGTTACAAGCTATAAAAGAAGTAGAAGAAATGTTGGGCGGTAAATCTTTAATTTATTTAACACAAGCCGAATATGATGTTTTAGCAGAAGAAGAAAAAAACAACGAATCTATAATGTATATTATCACAGATGCTGAAGATATTTCTCATGAACATGATAACTTAGAATTCTTAAACAGCTTAAATGAAACAGATTATATGCAATTAGGTACAGATATAGAGGCTTTAAAAAATAATAAGGTAGACGAAGCCGAATATAATTCTAAAATAAGCGAACTCACTACAAATATTAATAATGAAATAGATAGAGCCACTGAAAAAGAAAGTGAGATATTAGCAGATACTACTTCTAAAATTACAGAAGTAGAAAATATGTTAGGCGGCAAGTCTTTTGTTTATTTAACACAAGCCGAGTATGATGAATTAACTGAAGAAGAAAAAAGCAATGATGAAATAATATATTTTATCACAGACGCACAGGACGCATCACATACTCACGATAACAAAGAATTTTTAGATGGCTTAAGCGAAGATAATTTTGAAGAAATAAGCAATGAAATAGGTGCATTAGAGACTAGTATGTCTAATGAAGTGTCTAGAGTAGAGGCTATGTTAGGCGGCAGATCTTTTGTTTATTTGACACAAGCAGAATATGATGCTTTATCAGAAGAAGATAAAAATGATGAAACTAAAATATATGTTGTAACAGACACAGTTAGTGTGTCTCATGTACACAATAATAAAGAATTTTTAGATAGCTTGAACGAAGATATATTTAACGATATTAACTCTGCAATACAATTATTAGAAAATAATAAATTAGATGCATCGATTTATAATGAAGTAGTTCCTGGTCTAGTTGATAATAGCCACACTCATGAAAATCAAGATTTTTTAGACGAATTAAATGAAGAAGAATTTGCACAAATGAATGCGGATATAGCTGCATTAAAAACGTCTGTAAGTGGCAAAGCAGATACAGAACATAATCATGATGATAAATATTATACAGAGTCTGAAATAGATGAAAAAATAGAAGATATAAATGAGTCTATAAATGGACACGTGTCAACATTACAAGGGCTTATAAATACAGCTAAATCAGGAGCAATAAGCGAATCTAAAACTTATACTGATACAGCAATAACTAATTTAGTTGATTCTGCTCCAGACGCAATGAACACATTAAATGATTTAGCTAAAGCAATAAATGCACATCAAACTGAGTATGAAGCCTATGTTGCAACTGTATCTTCTAATATAACATCTGCTAAAAATGAAGCAATAAACGAAGCAGGAAATAAAGACGAAGCTTTACATGCTATCATTTCTAAAGAAATAGATGATGATGTTAAAGAAGAACACGATAGAGCAGTAGGTGTAGAAACTGGATTACAAGCGAGTATTACAACATTAACTAATAACAAAGTAGATGTCGCTAAATATAATGATGAAGTACCTGGATTATTAACAGCAAAACATAATCATGAAAATTTAGACGTTTTAAATTCGTTGACTTCTGAAAAAATTTCAGGATATGATGCAAGTATAAAATCATTACAAGACAACAAATTAGATGCTGCTACTTATAATACGGATATGGTAGATTTAAATGCGGCTAAACATACTCATGAAAATAAAGCTTTTTTAGATACTTTTACTGAAACAGAATATAATGAAATAGTATCTTTGATAGAGACGTTATTTACTAATAAATTAGACACAGCTACTTTAGAATTTCTTATTTATGGTTCAGGAGAAGCAGAGACGGAAGCTTATAAAATAAGATATTTATGTCAAGGGGATAAAATAGTAAGTCCGATGGTAAATATGGCCACTGTTGTTGCAGATGATGGAAGTGATCTAGTGGAACATATAGACTATTTTTATGATTCAATAGAATCTATAAATGCAGCTATAGGAGATGGGAACGAATTATTAACTGATGCAAAAGATACAGTAGTGCATTGTATTAATGAATTACAAACTGAAATAAATGGATTACAAGGCGATGTTAATGAATTTGAATCAGCATTAGAAACTGTTGATGCTATAAAACTTAATGGATATTCTATATGGGTCGGAACAACAGAAGAGTTAAGCAATGTAGTACAAAGAGATCCTAATACTTTATATTTTGAAATAAGTGATGAAGAAGATTCTGAAGAAGTTGTTCAAGTTGATCCAGTTGATGGAGTTTTAACTCTTACTACTAATAAATATCAAAAGACGACTATTGAAGATGGAACTGAAATAGTATTCCCTGAAGTTAATAAATTTACTGAAATACATTTATATTTTGATGCAGAATCTGCAATGAATTTAACATTCCCAGAATGCAAATGGAGAGTTGATCCTAATATAGAAGCAGGAAAATCTTACGAAATAGTTGCTACTTATAATACTGTTCATTGGCTAGTTAATGTTATTGTATATAGTTAAAAAAATTAGAGACCGTAAAAACAAATCTCACGGTCTCTAATTAATAACATATAAAGGAGTGATGCAAATGTCATTAATAGCAAGATATACCACAAATGCAAGTGGAGTTTTACCTACATTCAATGAAGGTTATCAATATACTGTAAATGAAACAGTATCAAATGGAATTTATACAGTTGAATTAAATTCAGATACGGATTTTACAAGTTGTAGTTTTAGTGAAAAAACTAATTTATTAACTGTTGAATATTTGAGAGTAACAAATAATGTAACTAATATGGGTTATATGTTTGCTAATTGTAATCAATTAACTTCACTAGATGTAAGTAATTGGGATACTGGCAAAGTAACTAATATGGGCGCAATGTTCCATGAATGTTGTGAATTACAAGGATTAAATTTATCTAATTGGAATGTTGATAATGTAGAAGACATGAGTTATATGTTCTCATATTGTCATTATTTAACAACTATAGGAGATGTAAGTAATTGGAATACTAGTAACGTTAAATATATGTCATCAATGTTTTATGAATGTTATTCTTTAACTTCATTGAATTTGTCTAATTGGGATGTAGGCAATACAACTGAAATGTATTCTATGTTCTTCAACTGTCAGTCATTAACTGAAGTAGGCGATTTATCTAATTGGGTTGTTGATAACGTAATCGATATGGAGGGCATGTTCGAAAACTGTTTCGTACTAGAATCAGTGGGGAGTTTATCTAATTGGAATGTAGGCAATGTAGCAGATATGTCCAGTATGTTTAATTATTGTCACGCATTAAAATCACTTGATTTAACTAATTGGGACGTCAAAAATGTAACTGACATGTGTTATATGTTCCTTGAATGTTATGCTTTAGAATCTGTTGGAGATTTATCTAATTGGAACACATCTAAATTAGAATGTATGAAGTTTATGTTTAATTTCTGTGAATCATTAACGTCAATAGGTGTAAACAATTGGATTACTTCTAATATAACAGATATGCAAGGAATATTCTACGGATGTGCTTCATTAAAAGAATTAGATGTATCTAATTGGGTTGTCGACAACGTAACTAGTATGAAGTGCATGTTTGAAGAATGTTATGAATTACAATCAGTTGGAGACTTATCTAATTGGGACGTAGGTAATGTAACTATTATGCATGACATGTTTGAGTACTGCAAATCATTAACAACAATAGGAGATGTAAGCAATTGGGATGTTAGCAACGTAACTGATATGACTACTATGTTT
>JAEIGA010004089.1_pt1 | contig 22582 bp, 49 predicted proteins | sample 9270691 | NCBI WGS metagenome assembly JAEIGA01 (sample SAMN17057246, study PRJNA624740) | gut metagenome | biome: biome; isolation source: fecal sample | host: Bos grunniens | place: China: Xizang | collected 2019 | reverse complement strand
TTCCGCCACGCAATAATTGTTAACCTATTTGAAAAGTACCGCCCACGATGCGGTAATCGGAACAATTGGATTCGAACCAATAAAAACATATTATCTCAATGTTGTTTTGCCAGACTTAAACTATGCTCCGTTGCCTACCGGGGATGGCTCCCCTTTAATCAGCTAATGCTAGTAGGCTTGAAAGGAGGTGTTCATCAATGGATTTCAACCAGAGATGCACGAAAACGAAGAAATACTATCTTCACATTACATTTTACAACAGTGTTAAAAGAATTTTGTGTACACGTTTATTAAAAGAGAGTAGGTTTTTATACCTACCCTCTCAAAAACTATCTTATGTTCTGTAATTTTGTCATAAATTTGGAAATTAATTCCCTTTCTTCTCCGGTCTCTGCATCCCTGTGCATTTCCTTAATCTTTTCCGTGAAATCGTCCATGTAATCCTCAAGGCTTTCCATCAACTTCTGCTTGCCATCCATTGACTGATTGCTACGATAGGACTGTTTAGCGTCCATGTATCTGTCATACATAGAATAACCACCGTCATTCTGCGAATAACCACCCTCACGGCTGTATCTGCCACGATTATCACGTCTGCCACCTCTTGCATAAGACTGACCGCCCATACCATCTTCACGGCTGTATCTTCCCATTCTGTCACGCTTTCTGCCACGCATAGCATAATCATCATCCATCATAGCGTAATCACGTTCAGAATAACCGCCCTGCATTTCCATCAAAACGGTATCGTAATACTCGCCCTTGGTTTCCCAATACTCGGTATTTTTCAAATCCTTGTACATATCAATCAGCTTATATGCTGTTTCCAAATTGGAAGTAGTTAATCCTTTTTCTGCAATCTTACCAAGTTCCATCTCGATAAGTTCACACATTTTTTTCATCTTATCCATAACTACACCCCCTTATGCTACTCTAACCACAATAAGGTTAGCGTTTTGCACCTCGATTGCCTGGTCTGATGTATTCTCTACCGCTATAGTTGCACAACATCCGCAAGGCACATCAATGTATGCCTGTGCTGATACATTAAAAAAGTTTTCTACTGCCGCAGGAGTTACAATCATCTGCGTAGATGCCAAGGGTTCTCCGTCAATAGAAATTGCAACGGAAATTTCCCCAACAGTTCCACCGGTGGGAATCTGAATATTTCCACTAAAATACACAAGATATCTCGCACGACCTTGCGAACCATTACCACTTACGCGGACAATGCCGGATCCTTCTCTGTGAATAATGCCCTTTGTAGGACAAATAGGTGTTTCTGTAAATAATATGTTTTGACCTTCTGCTACTTCGGTCAAAGCAATAGCTGTAAATTCTGCCATATTATAAATCTCCTTTCTTTGGTGCTTCATTTTTTACACCAAATCCCATTCCTAAAAAATCTGTTGTTTTCCCTTCTTCTGGCAATTCAGAAATAACTTTTAACAATTCTGCATAATCACGATAAGTATTTCCAAATCCACCAAGCGAAAGCTTTCCTATATCGATTTTTGCAACTTCTTCCAAAAAGTTATTTTTTAAATCTTTATAAGACATAATATATTCCTCCAAATCTGCAAAAAGGGCAGACGCACAAAGCAATCTACCCTCAATGCGTAATAATGACTTATTTCGTCATACATTCCCATCTAAGGGAAAGATACTGATTATTCAGTTTTTAGAAGTTACCGCATCCACAACCATTGTTAAAACCGGTAAACTGACCGCAACAATTGGTAGGGAAGTTGATTGGTGTAGGGCCATTAACCACATAAGCCGGAACAGGGCAATCAGCACCAAGTCTGCGAATGAGTTCTGCAGTCTGTGCCTGCTGATTTGCTGTGATAAATGCGTTCTGCTCTGCCTGTGAAGCTTTAAACTTCAAATTCTGGTTTTCTGCCTGCAAGGTTGCAATCTTATCATTTACAAGGAAATCTAAGATGCTTCTTGTGTTACAGTTCTGATTTTCAATGATATCTCTTGTGCTGTCAGAGATTGTACGTCTGGTATCGCAAGCCTGTGTTGCAAGGTTGTAATTTACACCATCAATTGCTCTCTGTGTCTGGCAGCAACAATCACTTAACTGATGACCTAACGCATTAAAACCACTCTGCACATTGTAACCAAGATTGCAAATTGCATTGTCTACACCATGAAAACCGCTTGTAATAGTGTTATTCAAAGCATAAGTGCTGTCTGCTAAACCGTAGGTTTGCTGGTCTAATTTGGAAATCAATGTCTGCTGGTCTACTGCCGCTCTTACATCTGCCTGTGTTGCACAAGGAGAACCGCAACCACATGAACCACCATTTCCGCCACCGAAGCCACCAAAACCACGGCCATTGCCAAATAAACCGAAGATAAGGAATAAAATAATCCATGCTCCCCAATCTCCATTACCGCCAAACATACCTCCGTCATTGCTTCTGCCATAATTGCCACTTAATACGGCAACATCAGAAGCGGATAATCCGTTTTCTCCCATAATAATCTTCCTCCGATTATGAATAATTTATTTGCTAAAACCGTTCCGGACCGGTTATTGCCTAAACATTGCTTGAAATTGCTGTGCCATTTGCTGTGCTTCATTTAACTGTTGCTGACTGATAGCACCGCTTTGCAAAAGTCTGTTGATTTCTTCATGTGGATTCTTGCCTTGCATCTGCTTAACAAAATTATTAAACTGTGCAAGCATATTGTTATTTCCCATAGGCATAGAACCGCCCAAGGCATTAAATATCGGATTGCTCATTGTTTCCGTTTCCTCCTCTTCCTCTTGATTTAGATTTGGTAGTCGGTTCAACCGGTTCATCAGCAACCAAAACGCTGTCGAGTCGCTCCAATATTTTTCCGTATAGGCTTTTTAAGCCGTCATATTCCTCTCTAGTGACATATTTACTGTCTAATTCTTTTAAGCCGCTATTTGGGGCAATTACGGACGTTTGAGGGGTGTTTACCACTTCCGTATACTCAAATATTCTTAAACTTGGCATGCCGCTTTGGTCTGCTGACTTAAGATAGAATCGTGATGCATCACTATCCATTAAAAGCACAGTGCTATTTGGTGCCACAAGGTACGATTTTGCCCCTACTTCCCCAGATACCCATAACAATCCTTGATTGATTTGTGGTTGTGGTGCCATTTGCGGAACATTAACAGTTTGCTGATACTGGCTCTGCAATTGTGCCAATCTGTCCGGGTATGGCTGTGGCATTGGTTGATAGTTTCCGTAATTCGGCATTGGTTGATATTGCATCTTGTTCCTCCAATCTCATAATCTCCCACAATATGTCTTTTTCATCGCTTGATAGATAAAGGTTAAATATGTTCTTCATGGTTATATTTTGGCATAAAAAAAGAACCTCTGACAGTTCATCAAAGGCTCTAAAAAGTATCAGCACACTCTTATTATTTTATTGTTTACCCTTTTACTTATCCGCTTTGCTGTTGATATACTCACATTCATAATCTCGGCACAAGCTTCAAGAGGTATGTTTTTGCTCCGATATCGGAATAATATCTCTTCTTCCTCTGTAAAATTGCAATTCTGTAAAAAATACTCAATTTCCGGCTTGGTAAAATCGTATATTTTCATAGGCTTTTACCTCGTCCAGTAGTAAATCGGTATTTCGTTGCCACTATCCCATGTATCGTAGTAATATCCGTCAATCACGCATACTACATGTCCGTCTATTGCCAGAATGTAGGTTCCATGTGGATTATCAGCACAAAAATCACTTACTGTGTAGATATCCTTTCCCATATCGTCAATTACATACTGTTTGAATCCACGGCTTTTTAGATATGCTCCCCAAACATGATTAGCGTTAGGCATATCGCAACGGATATACCCATACATGGTAAGTCCGGCATAAGTTTTCTCCCAATCTTGACTGAGTGCTTTGCTTATGGCTCTTACTGTGCAATCTCCCACACGGCTACCTGCAGGATTTGGATTATACATGACATGTCTTTTCATATTCCTTTCCTCTGTTGGATATTAAGGCAATAATGATGCACAGTAAGCATATTACCGCATACAATATCCTTATCTTTCTTTTAAGACTGTGTATGATTTCTTTTGTCATGATAAAACAACCCTTTAACCCTTAATTATTTCTGTTATTCCACCTCTGTGCCGCACCCCTTGCCGCTGCCGCTTGCTTTCTATCCCATTTAGCAATGCTGATGCGGTCATTCAGCTTTTTCATGCCGTTGGCTTCGCAATAATCGTTGTAGGCTTGATTCTGCTTTGATAGCAGTGCCGATTTACGCATATACATACGCTCTAATTCACTCTTGGTAAATTCGTCTTGGCACTTGTCCATAGCTTCCTTTAAGCCTAACGCTTCTCTTTTGGTATCTCTTATCCTACGTTCAAGCAATCGCTGACGCTGTTCTTTTTCGTACATCTTAAGATTTTCTTCACTGTCAAAATGCTCAAACGGATTGCTCATACCCTCATAATATACGCTGAAAGAATGGCGGCAATTTGCTCCGCACAATCCATCAACTTTTCCAAATCTTGTGTTTTCTATAAAGTCCGGATATTCTTCTGCTCCCAAGTTCTCCGGAGTTTTAATATCCGGCATGGGATATATTTTGTTTAACTCCTGCCAATTAATCGAAAACACTTTTCCTTGCCACACTTGATGTGTTGGTCTTGCTCCCAAATGACTTGATGTAATTACAAGTCCGGCTCCCATCTCTTTCATTCTCACAAGTCCAATTTGTGAAGATGCTTGAGAAACACCGGTGCGTACACATCGCAAAGTCGCTGTTTCAATTGTATCTGTATGGCCGCTTTCGTATTTTATTTCTACACCGTGAGATACAATGCTATTTACCGCTTCTCTTACCGCTTCCGTGTAAGATAAGGAGCCTGTAATGACATTATTATAAGCAATATCCATAGCGGATATAAAAGCTTTTTGCGATTCTTCTGCAATAGTTCTTGTAAAGTTATTAAGCAATCCCATAGTGGCAAGGTAGTTTCTCTGCATGATCCGGATTAAATTAGGGCTTTGCTCTAGTGGTTTAGGAGATAATCCCACACTCTCATAAACAGAATTATCATACTCAATAGCCTTTACTCCGGCTTCTTCCATTGCTTCTTTGATTTCCTGCTCCTGCAAGCGTGTTTTTCTTGCAATTTCGGCTTGAATGTCCTCTAACAGAATACCAGCTTCTTGAAGCGTCTGTATCTGCCACTTGTCCGTTGCTGTCAGAAGATAATCTTCTCCTCTGCCAATACGTAACATCATACGGTCAATTATTTGCTTGATTATGCTGTTGTGTAGCTGTTCCGCTATATCTTCTGCCGGTTCGCTGATATGCAACATATAATTAGGGTCTAGCACTATTCCTCACTCCCAAATAATGAAGGCTCTTTTGGTGTGGCTTCTGCTACCATAGCCTTTGCATCCTCTTCACTCATTCCCTCAAATTTCACAAAATACATCCACGCAGGTGCTTTATTGGATATTACATATTTCCACCAAGTAGCCTTGTCCTCTTCCAGATTGTAGGTAATGTCACCGAAACTATATACCGCTTCATAAACCCCAACCGGTGCCAAATCGTACAAATCAGCAAATACATTCAGTGCATAGATTACTCTGTCAAGGCATCCCTCCACCTTATCACGCACATCCTTGATAAACTGAATTGTTCTCTGCTGTTCAGCTTCTACCCCTGTAGCTGTCTGTATGCCTGTAGATTCGTTGAAAACAAAATACCCATTAGAATATCCAATCTTGTATCCAATTTGGCTTAAAAGGGCATTTAAACCGCTTAAACGTGTATCTGTGTTAAGCTGTGGATTGATTTCTTGATAGAAGTCCTCTGTACCATTGCCATATACATTCTTTACATAGTCCGGCAATCCCATTTGTTCTCTCTGATTCTTGAAATACAATCCGGTATTTGCAACCTTACCACCAGAAGGAAGTAATCTGTCACTGTCTAACAGAACGGTTCTCTTGCTATCCAAGATTTCCTTACTGTTTCTGCTGTATGCAATATCCAAATCCTTTAATTCTTCAATTGCATCACTAAATATAGGCAATCCCATAGGACTATCCACATCTACATTGTTTGCATGTGGCATTTTAAGAACACCATATAAAGGGCCATCCACATTCTGAATGAATGATTCCTCTAATAAATCGCTCCAAGGTGTCTTTGCAATGTCAATCCGCTTGCTTGTATCGTTGGCAGAATCGCCTACATAGCAACGATTAGTGATTGCATACACATCATCTATAAATCTGTGGTATTCCAATCTTGTGTAGTATTTCTTCCCTACCATCTCTTGATTGACAAATACCACACCGCTGATTTCTCCGTTTTCAATATCCGTCACAATGAAATTGCCAGGCACCACCAAATCAATGCCTTTTCCGTTAGGCTTAAGAATAACCGTACCATAAGCACATCCATATTCCACCCAATCACGCAATTTAAAATACACATTATCAATCTGCTTCTGCAGCCATTCCGCCCTTGCACTTCCGTCAATGGTAATCTTCGTTGCAAGCATTGTAAGACGTGCTGTTTCGGAACATACGGCCTTGGCAAAGTTGATTGTCTTAATATGGTCTGCTTCATCCAACCAATACGGCTTGCCCTGGTAGATTGCAAAGCACTTGGAAATCATATCTTCCATGCTCTGTGAAATAATAGGTTCAATGTTAAATTCTTCTTTAGCTTTACTTCTAAACAACATATTAATCCACCCTTTTATCCTTGATATAATATTCATTATGCACTTGTACCTCTCTTGTTATATAAACTCTCCAAGGCATACCTTGTAGCATCTATTGTGTGATTGTTTGCATCCGGATAACCACTGATAACATTGCCGTCCTTGTCTCTTTCGTATTCGTATTCAGTAAACTCCTTGTATGTTATTGGTGTTCTAACAGGGTCAATAACGTGTGTGTAGCCTTGCAAGAATTTCATACCATATTCCACACTTCCCGGACCTTTAACCGCTCCCCTCGCAGGAAGTCCTATATCTCGGTAATCGTTGACCGATTTAGGCTCGGCAGAATCGCAAGTGATTGTGTAATCATCGTATCCGGCATCAATAATCATTTGTGCCGTAGCTTCATTCTTTAGCTTATTACCGGTTATTTCTGCAATGTGATATATCTTCTTTCTTGCTTCGTCTACATACAAGCGTTTAAAAGCAAATATATCTGGGTACCATCCCCAGTCCACACCTTGATAGATTCTGTCAAACGTGGCAATCTCTTCGTCAGTAATTGTCCGCACTTCCAGATATTCAAATACATTGCCACCATTTCCGTTTGGAATACCTAAATATTCATGGTCATATGCTTCTTTGTTTATTTCTCGCAAATGTTCTGCATCATTTATAAACTTTTGTCCTAGCCATTCGTCATCTACAGTTTTATAAGTGGAATGGTGGATAACTCTATTTTCGTTTGGTACTTCCTTTGCCTTATTTACCCAATTAGATTTGCTTTTGGGTGGATTATAGGAAGAGAAATCATAAGATTTATCACCACCACGCAAAACAGACTGATTTACATTTCTTTCTTCTGCATCTCCTGCTAATTGGTCTTTTTCTTCTTTCCAAAGAATACCAACATATCCAAAGGTGGTTTTAATACCCTTTAACTTAATAGGGTCATCACAACCTCTAAAATATATCTTCTGTTTGGTTTTTTTGTATGTAATCTCTAATGGAGATACCGTATTGTCAAATTCATCATTTAACCCCAACTCATTGATTGCCCATAACATCTGTGCATAAACAGAATCACGCAATGTTCCTGCAACCTTACGAACAATGCAAGCATGCATATTGGGATTGTTCTTCAACAGTTCAATAATCTTTAACGATATAAATGATGATTTGGTAGAACCACGGCCACCCTCAAACACATAGGTCATATTAGGTTTAATCTGTCGGTTGATTCTAACAAATGATTCTCCTATTACTCTTGCCGGAAGCTCATAATTGTCTTTATCGGATGATTGGTCTGCTGTAAGCTGTTCCCAGCGGTCATACGCTTGCATATTTCCGCTTAATGCTTCGGTATATACTCCATTAACTACCGCCGCATCGCCGGTTATATCATCATCATCAAGACCTGTGTTTACTTTAACCATTTGCCTTAAGGTTTCGTTTGTAACCTTTGCATTTGCAATTGCTAAAGCTAACTCTCTACGGCTTTTCTTTGCTCTTTTGGCTTCTCCGGACGCAATACCGCCTTTTCTACCATTTTTCACGGCTTCTTCGTGGCTTTGTTCAGTTGTAAATGGTTTTAAATTCTGCTCATTAGCCATACCGCATCACTTTTTCCTCTAAAATACAAAAACACTCCACATCCTATAGTTTCTCAATACTATTGTAAAGGATGTAGAGCGATTTTTTGTGTACTTACTTTCTTTTATTTCTTTTATTTCTTTTATTTTACATTTCCCAAATATTGTATAAAATCATCCATCTTTTTATTGCTCCAACACCTCGCCTGCAATAACCATAAAAATCTCCTTTCCCAATAAACAAATAATCTTTTTTGCATATTTTTTCATAAGACAATCCATCAACCAAATTTTTATATACATTGCCGGCTATGTACGGATCCATTTCGCTTAAAGCAATCCTAATTATTTCTTTTTCTGCTTCATTTGAATTTTGGCAGAAAGATTTAATATATCCTATTTCGTTATCAAATACACCGTGGTCTTTGTATGATTTTTTTCTGTTTTGCATATATCCCCCTTTTCTGCCTTAAACTGTGTCAATCAACAACCTTAATTTCCTTTTCTTCCTTTGCCGAACGGTATCCTTTTTTTGTATCCATCAGCATAAGCATCTTCAATTTCTTGGCTTAAAACTACTGCCATAATCAACATACCGCAAAGTGTAAAAAATAACACTGTCAAAATTAATGCAACCACAACCATGTATATTACTCTCCCTTCAATAGTTCTGGATTGTCAAAGATGTTGCCGATTACTTCTTTTTCTTCATTCCACCATTCGTAATCTGTGCTTTTTCCATCAGTAACAATAAATGTACAAGTATCTTCTCTGAAAATGACTTTACCTATATATGTTCCTTTTTCTCCGTAATCATTGTAATTACACTTGACAACATCATTTTCCCAAATCTTGTTTCCGTTCTTGTCTGTAAGTCCGGTGTATTGGCATATGGTATCAGGATTTATAAAAACACCTACTCCATCATCATTGCTGATTATAAATTCTCTTTCACATTTACTAAGATAACCTTCTACCCAATCATTCGGTTCTTCTTTGACTTTTGCCTTAAATAATATCTCACGCATCAATACTCACATCCTTTCTGTTGTTCTTCGCAATACCTCAATCCCTGTTTCCTCTTCGCACATTTTAATCATATCAAGACCACTGTCCACACACTCTTGCCAGATGTTTTGAGATTCAACAAACAAATCGTTTATTCTGTTATATCCCCAGCCATGCTTTCTGTGTAGTGCCAGTGCAATTCCGGCATACACTTGCGGAGTGATTTGATTTATCTGTTGGTACATTGCCTTGTATTGATTTACAAGTCTTTTGTTTGCCGTAATCAATCTCCAATCTCTTTTTTCATTGCATCAATAATGCTTGCAAGCAAATTTTCTCTTGCGTTTTCACAATCTTCGCCAACCAATATACAATTACTTGCAAGGATTTCTATTGATTCATAACAAGCTACAAAATCTCTAAAAATGTTTCTCCATGTATTGTCCATATCTACTCCTATTCTGCTTCTGATTGAAGCCATTCTAAAATGCCTTGCTTGCAACTTACTCCATTGCAACTTTTACCAATATAATTGCAATAGTGATTACAAGGACTTTTTCTTGCAAAAAACTCTGCCAACTCTTCATCCGTCATACTACGGATTCTGTCAGCGTTGGTCTGTATTGGTGAAAAGTCCATGCACTTATCAAAAGGTATTCTTCCTTTATTGATTTTGGCTTGTATAATGTTTGGTGGACAATTCATAGTACATTTTTCGCATTGTTCTCTTTTATCTGCCATATCTACTCTCCTTCCGTATAAGGTGCAGGAAGTTCACACCATGCTTTTACATTAGTTCTTCTGTAAAGGTGATTATCTGTCCACTCTCCATCAAAGCTATCTACAAAACCAATGAACATATTGTTTTTCCCTTGACACAGCACCCTCTTATCTTCTTTCGGCAATCTCTCACTGCAAGGAATCCAACCTGTCTGCATTTCCGACATGTTAGTTTTGGTACCGACATTAATGTCGGGAGCAAATTCCTCTGCAAGTTCGTTGACGATATCAACAATCTCATTCTGTCTACTTGCACAACCATATTCAATTCCGTTTTTTACACCTGTGATAATGTCAGGACTATTAATCGAATATGATTCTAAACACTTTGTCGGTGTGTTCACTATCTTCTCTATCAGCTTATCTATAAATTCTTTCATGTTACACCATCCTTTCAATACCAATTAACCTTAAAATCCACAGGGGCAAGATAAGAATTAAAACTATACAAATCACATCATCAAGTATTCTGTTTGCTTTATCCCAATTCATTTTGTATCTCCTCCACTTTTACTATTTCATGATAAGACCAATATGATTTTTCAAACTCTGCCCTTGCTTCCCAAGGTGTATATGCTTCAATAGTTGCACACCTCTCAATTCCACCTATGCCAATATAAACAACTTTATAAAAATTCATGTTACACCTCACACCATCTTTTTCCACAAATTATCGCATTTATAAAATATGCTTCTAGGCACTCTAATCCATATACCTAAAATTCGCACATAGTATTTGATTTTTTTCATGTTACACTCTCCTATTCCCAATCATCCTCTGAAATTGTGTTGTAAGGGCAAGTAGGGCAAGCACATTCCAACTCCCATTCATCATTTACAAAGTAATCATCACCATATGCTTCGCATTCATAACATCTGTCTAATTCATCCATTATTCTGAACCACCCTTTCTGCTATGTACCACTTCTGCAACAATGCTTTTCATGTATTCACACCAATCACGCAAAAACATATTCTCATTGCATAATCTGTTGTTATCTTGTTGGCATATTTGCCTTGCTTCTTCAGCTTCAATTATTCTCGTTGCCAATTCCATAGGTGTGTATTCTTCCACCAATGCTTTCGCAATTGCTTCTCTGTTTATCATTCCACACCACCCCTTTTCCCACACCAATATCCAAATGCAAATATTATAATTATTGATAACGCATCAATGTTCATTCCACACCACCTGCCTTTACTACACTAATTGCATCCCCATAAGCATTTACAACATTTCCATAGCATATTATGTCAAGTGTATCTGTTGCTTCTTTGTATGATTCAAAATTCTTTTTCTTTACTTCTTCCAACCTCTTAACAACCGCATCCACATCATAAGCCTTTGGCATATCCATAATTAGCTTAATATTTTTCTCTGTAACAACCACTTCTTCAACATCTCTTGAAGCACTCTTTTTGAGTAGGTCAATTACTGCTTGTCTATCAATCAAATCTGCCATTTAATCACTTCCTTTCAACGAATCTTCAATAGCACTTATCTCCCATTCACAAGGCAAATCTTTTATAAGACAACCTCTATTCTCGTTGTAAATAGGGCAACCTTCACACCTTTTGTATTTAAGGCATTCATCCTTTATGATTTTCAATGCTAAAATTAGTTCTGCCATATCTTCTCCTTTCGTTGCCAAATTTCATTTTATGGCTTGTATCTTTCCGGCAATCCTGTTTCTAGGTTGAATTTATAACATGCTTCAAAGCACCTACAGCTATCTTCCTCATTGTGTAATTTATTATCGACATTACAACCACGCATGGCATTTCTTCCTTCTATTCCTACCGAATGTCTACAATAACCACACATATTCTTTCTCTTTGCATTATCCATCATGCTTACTCTCCTATACTAATCTCATTTCGTAATTGCATTCCTCTTACAATTCTTCTTACTCTCGGATGCTCGTCGCAATTCACACAAGGGCATTCGTCGCTACATTCTCCGTCGCAAGCATCCATAATGTCATTTTCCCTATCTTTTAAGAAATCAGCTTCATTCAAATTCATGCTCATTCTCCTTTGCCCTACTTTTTTAACTTCAATAAAATTCTTTTTACCCAATTAGGCAACATACATACCAATGTTGGAGCAGAAAAATCTCCATCTTTGCTTATTAAACAACCACAATCGTAACATTCTCCCTCATAACCTCTATCTTCCCAACCACAAGGGCAATTTTCACAATCGTTGTCATACCACAAACACAACTCTGTCCAATTCTTACTTTTTCCATTTTTATCAAAAGAACCATAATGAAATGTTTGTAATTTAAGATTTCCTATATTCTTTTCAATCTCCACTCTTTTATTGAATTTGAATATTTTCATCCTCTCACGCTCCCATCTGCTTTAATGCCTGCAAAAACTCCAACACTTCCTTATCAGCCTTTTTAATCTCATTTACATATTCACTAATAGAAAGTTCCATGCCATCCATTTTGTCTGTCCTATTAAGGACTACAAAGCGTTCAATAGCATCTGTAGGCTTAGAATAATAACCTATAGTCTTTTCACACTCTTTCTCATCACCTTCTTTGGTCTTTCCTGTGTATTTCTGTTTCAAAGTTGCATTCATTTCATCAACTTCAATAAAATATCCTTCTCTTAATTCAATTTTTGTCATTTCCTACTCCTTCCTAATCTTCCTCAACTTCAACCTTTACAAATCTGCTTTTCCTACCATTCTTCCTGTAGTTAAGACCTACGCTAATTGCATTTACGCTACATCCGCATTTCCTTGCTAGTTCCTTAACGGAATCCGCTACAATCAATGGCAATTCTAATTCATCTTGTGTTACTAATAGATAAAGTTTCATTACTTCTCCAACTCAAATTCCTGCACGTTAGCAACTACAATATCATCAGCACTAATTACCTCACCGATTTTCTTCTTGGTGTATTCAGCTATTGATTTCTTGTCAAAAGTAAAACATTCTGGCATATCCTTTAACACATCTGTAATCTCTACTGTTGTTATGATTGTTGTTTCTTTCATGCTCTTAATCCTCCTTAAATTTGTATTTTCCCTTAGAAATCATATTTGTTATGGTCTTTGCCAGCTCTTCCCATGTGCAACTTGTATGTATGTCGTTAATATCCTTGTCATAGTAAGAAAACTCAATATCTTTTCCGCTACTACAAGTGGACATATCATGTATTACACATGGTTTCTTTACTGGACTTCCAAAACCACCTATACCATATTCTTTTTTCAGAAACATGGCTTTGTCTTTCATGCTGTGACCTTCCATGAAATAAACGTATATCCGCTTCATTCCGCCATGAAAACCACTTCCATGTAATGCCAATGCTTCTAATGGATTAAACTCGTCATTTTCCGTTTGAAGTAAATCAAATATACTTATCTGCCCTTCCACTTCGTAATCACTCCAATCCATTGTTAATCTCCTGCTTTACTATGTTTATGGCTTCGCTAAATGCTAAATACTTCCCACCATAAGCCTGTACATCTTCATATAATTCTGATATTTGCATATCTTTATTTGCTTGATGTTGTTTTTCTTCCAGCTTCTCCACGATATTAGCCATAGGTTTTCTGCGATTCCAATGTTCTATCGCTTCTTCATCTGTAAAAAATGCTTTCCCCATAGTAATGTCGCAATCTTCATTAGTACAACCAACTGTAACAGTTCCATATTCGGAATTAAAAATCATCAATTCTGCTTCTCCACCACAAAACGGACAACATTTCAACTCACTCATTCTTTCATTCCTCCAAAATAATCAAATCTTTTGCCATTGCATAACCTCTTTCCATGCAGGCACCTTTCGACAAATCCCAACCAGGCATCATGTAAATTGCATCACATAAATCAAGCAACATAAAATCAATCTTCATGTAATCCTCATGTGTGCAGCTGCTCGGCAACACTATCATTGTCGGATTGATAATTTCCGCATTGGAATATTTCTCTTTTAGGTGCTTTTCTGCTTGGTCAAATTTCTTTTTGTAGTCCAGTACGTTGGTTATTGGACCGGATATGTAAATTATCATGTTAAACTCCTTTTTCCTTAAAACCTATCAAGTCAGTTCCGTCAAAATTCATACTATACTGACCGTCTATATTTTCATCTTCCATCCACCAATCAAATACGCATTGTGCATTTTTCCATTGTGTCATTGTTTTAAGTCCTCTTCGTTCACGTTCCTTAAGCATCCTTCCAAAAGCCATAATGTATAAATCCTTGTATTTTGGATATTTCTCAAATTCTGCCCATCTGTGTTTTCCTGCCATAGGACAACCAACACATCCAACTCGATATTGACCGCATCCGTATTGTGGATTTAAGCATATATTTTCACTTCTTATGTACCACCAAAGAAATTCATCATCCCAATCTATTAGTGGATTTATAAGAGTTTTATTTGTTCTAAAACACGTTTCTACCAATTCTCTTGAATCTGCATTGTCTAAATTTAGAAGAATCACCCCCCCCCTTGTTTGTTAATTGAAAATTTTCGTTATTTTCAGTCTTAACTTTTAACTCCTTCTTTGGTTTTGGAAATGTAACTATTCCTTGATTGTCTTTTCTATTTTTGCTTTCAGCTTTTCTAACACCTGTGACAAGCTTCTCTCCATGTCCACTATATTCTTTCAAATCAGCACAACAATATCTCATAAGTCTTGTTGGTGGCGAGCAATGGTCTACAATCAATCTCCACATACTCTTCTTTGGGTAAAGTATGTTGTAGTCAATGCCCATCTGCTTATACTTTTTCTGCTCATCCCTAACAAAATAAACTGTTTCAGGAGCATCAACCGTAGTGTGATTGTGCTGTACAGAAAAATTCAATCCGTATTTCTCTTTGCACTTCATGGCAATATGCTTTAATACACTACTGTCTTTACCACCGCTATCTGATATTACGCATCCACTATTGCCACAAAGAATATTTAATATCTCAATAGCGTTTTTCTCTAATGTTTCCATGCTTTCTATTTTCCCTTTCTAGCCATTTATTCTACAAAAAATCTGTAATATTCATTTGCTCGTCTTTCTCAAACACAAGCATTTCTTCCTTGGCTCTTTGATAGAAATTTCTGTCAATCTCAAATCCAAATGCACTTCTGCCAAGTTCAGCCGCCGCCCTTAAAGTTGAACCGCTACCACAACAAGGGTCAATTACCACATCCCCAGGATCCGTAAAAATCTCAATTAACTGTTTCAGCACCTTAACCGGCTTTTGGCTTGGATGTATTTTGGGAATATCTTTTCCGTCTTTCTCCCAAGAAAACCAATTAAATACCATTCTGCCAGTACCCCTGATGTTCTTTCCGTTCTCGTCAATCTGCAATCCATTTCTGAATTTTGGTAGCTTGTCACGATATAACACAAGTGCATATTCCGTTGCCCCAACAACACGCATATTTGCTTTTAGAACCTGCGGACTGTAATTCTTTACAAACACCAACGGTATGTAATTCTTGAATCCATGCTTTTTACCTGCATCAATCAATGTCGGTAACTGTTCAAAGCTACAAAATACAATCATGCATGGACTGTTGCTGCTTCTGCCCCTTGAAATAGGCTTTGTATCATCCTTTTTCAGCATTTTTGAGCAGAAATGAAAATACTCATAAAGATTAAAATTGAAATCACTGTTAAAAGCTGATTTTCCGGCAAACTTACTTTCACCGTTCTTGTTATCGCCGCCGTTGTACCACATGGGATTGCTACCATAAAAATTCTTACCTACGTTATACGGCACATCGGCAATAATCAACTGTGCCGGTGGTATTGCATACTTCTTGTAATTCTGCATTGAATCTCTGTAAATCTCACACTTTAGTTTCTTAATTCTCTTTTCCATTTTTCTCTTAGGAGCAAATCATGATTTATTGTCCGGACAAATCTCCATGCTCCTTTCTTTTTAAGGCTTTTTAACCTTTTTTCTTTCACAACCTTATAAATTATCAAGTAATGTTTTAAAGTGGCTTAAATCGACTTCTAGGCACGTTATTTCTTGTCCCTAACTAAAAACACTGCATTCTTTCTCCGCATCACAATCACATCAAAGATATTGTTGCGATTAAGAATATTTAAAAATGACTTCTGTGCGTTTCCTGCTGTGTAAATATCCTCAAACGTAAACTTCGCATTTCCGTTATCAGATTCATACCACTCCCAAAACGCATCTGCTTTCTCATTTGCCCTATAAGACCTCGGCACTCTTACATTGTATTCAATTTCCATCATGCACTCTCCTTATGTTCTTCCATCATTCCGTTAATAACCGGTGACCATGTAATTATTAGGTTCTGACAAAAAGAAAGCATTTTTTCATTCTTCTTGTACTTCCGGCAAAGCTCCAATGCCTGGTTGTTGTACTCAACCATGTTGTAATTACTGGAAAAAACCTTATACATAGACCAAACGGTATTTTGAATATACTTAATATCATCTTCCATAGCTTAAATCTCCATTTTTTACAAATCGGTTACCAAATCGGTTACCTCAAAAACAACGATTTTTCGGTGGTTTCAAGGCATGGTAACCAAAATTACACAGTAACCAAAATTTTTCTCGCATGTATTGATATTTTTATTTATTATCGTTATTGTGATAATTTATTTACTATCAACTACAAAACAATAAAAAATTTTATACATTATAATGTGTAATTTTTTGCGGTTACTGCGGTTACTCGGTTACCTTTTATGCAAATGGCAACTCTTCCTGCAGGCTTTCATCTATCTGAATGAATCCGTTTTCATCAGTTTTAATGCCATCATCCACCTTCAACCAAATGCACCTGTGCGTTGCTCCATTGATTTTCTTTAATTTGGTAGACCTTCCATCCTGCGTCTGCAAATAATTCTTCTTTCTCGCCCATGACAAGAATGTCTTTTTGGAAAAACCACCATCACGGCAAAGCTCGTCAAATGCTTGGCTGTAAAATACTATGTAACCATGCTCCAAAATGCCCCACTTCTCGCAATTTGTATCAGCATCAAATCTCTGGCCGTTCATCGCCACCTTGTCCATTATGTACTGATAACAACGTTCATTCTCTGAAAGCTCTGTGCGGTCAATTAAGCACTTCTCTGCATCTTCCATAGAAATATACTGCCCATCCTTAAAAAGTTGCTCTGTGGCGATTTTATCCGCTAATAAGATGCAAGCCAGCGACATTGTCTGCTTCTGCATTTTGTCCTGTTGGAAAAGCTTGTCGCAAATCTCGTCATACATACGCTTGATTTCATCCTTGCCAATCTCACGGACCACTTCAACAAATCTGCGTCCTGCAAATCCATAATTAGCTTTCAAAATATCAACAGTTTTCTGCGGATCTTTGAAAATGTTGTTTCCGGCTTCCACTTCGATAATTCTGTTAATAGCACCGCCTTGGTTGACATATCCGCTCAATGGCCGCTCTCCGTTGGTAATAAAGCACGTTTTCCAATTGTTCTCACGATTAGTACCTAAATCCTTGTTGGAACGGCTCTTGCCTTTCCCGGAGCATAACCGATAAATGATATTTTCAAAATCATCCACAATCTTCTTAGTGGCATTTGACGTATCATCCAACAGTACCGGCAGATTGTTCAAAACATCTGCTCTTACTTCCAGAGCCACATCCGTACTTTTGTAATCACCAATGTACTGCGATTCGTCCGGATTCGCCCACACAGAAGCTGCAAGCATAAGTGTTACTGACTTACCACCTTCTGTCTCGCCCCAAAGGTCAACAAAGAACGGCAGGCATCCGATTACTTTTACAAGAACACTTGCAAAGGATGCGGATAAAAGCATTTTGGTTTCCATTCTGTTAGAAGAACGGATTTCCCTAACGCACTTCATCCATGTTTCTTCTTTTCCTTTAGTGTGGATTGATTTAAACAAATCCTTAAACCTTGTATCTCCGTCAAAGATAATGTCGCTGTCAAATGGTATAAAATCGCTACCATGCCACCCTAACTTGCTAGTGGAATTATTAAGCACAATGTCATTTGCATTCATGTTCTCCACATCATTGAGGAATTTAACCAGATGCTTTGCATTTTCACTTGTTACAGAAATTCCAAATTTTGAAAGCGATATAATCTTCGTTGCAGAAGATATAACATCCTTGTCAACTGTAACTTCTCTCCAAATGTAATCTCTCTTAAATGCAAGAGTGATTTTTTCCTCGTTGGTCTCGATGTTCGATAATCTGCGGACCGGCAAGATAGGATGATGGCAGGCTCTTTGCTCCAATCCCATAACATTGTAGGAAACAATGCCATTTTCATTTGCCACCCAGGAACCGCAAATCATATTGTTGTATGGCTTATCCGGTGGAATGTTAAAATCGGTGGTGCCAATGTTGCTTGAATAGTTTCTTACAGGCTTATCAATCTCTTTCTGCACTTTAGTTCTATCAGATATCAGTTTTTTAAATATTGCCAACACACCAAGCTCCTTAGCCTTAAGGGAACAATCAGCAATCATATAAGACCTTTCTATCTCGTCCTCGTTGTCAAATATTTCCTCTATCAGTTCCCTTGATACGATTGATTGCTTATCGTATTCATTTAATGGTTTCAACCACTTATCACCTCTTTTCTTCTATTAGTAATTCAATTCGGTAATACAGATATTCCAATCTGTTGACCGCTTCGCACCAATCATCCGAAAACACTGGTGACAATTTCTTGAATAATTGTTGCATTTTTATTTCCTCGATTATTTCCCTTTTTTCCAGCTCCGCTCTTTGCTGTCGCTTTATTTCGTTTTCCTTTCGTTTTTGCAAGTGGTAGTGGTGCAAGTTGCGTTGGCGGTCTGTTTGTTGCTTATATGAGCCACCAAGAGCCTTGTAAGCGGTCTTAAAATCACAATGGTCCATTCCCATAACAAAAGAAAACACATCACCATTCGCACCGCATCCAAAACAGTTATAAGAAGATTTGTATATCTTCATGGAACCGGTTTTCTCTTTATGGAACGGACAACAACAAAATCCCTTGCGGTCTATCCGTATTCCGTACCGTTCCACTACTTCCTGCATTGATACTGATTGCTTTATTTCATCGGTTGTCATAATCTCTTACCAAATAATAGATAGTCAGCACTTGTGTTAAAAACTACACACAATTTTGCAAGAGTATACGCATCCAGTTGAGTGTCTCCACGCATATATCCATAAATAGCTTTTCTTTCACGGCCTATCTTTTTTGAAATTTCAATACAGGACAAACCAGATTTCATTTTCTCTTCTTTGAGTCTCTCGCTAAAGCCTTCTAATTTTCTTTGTTTATTTTTTGCCATCACTTAAAATCTCCACTATCTTGTTCCCAGTTTCTTCCTTGGTGCAGAAAACAAAATCAACATTGTATCTATCTCTAATAGTGCAAAACGATTTGTACATCGACTTTCCATTTATTTCCTTCTGCATATAGGATTCACGGACTTTTACCTCTTTTCCGTTGACTTCCTTTTTTACCACTCGACAACGCTTAGTAGGTGGCTGATAGAAAAAATACACATCTTCCAAAGACTTAACATCTTCTCCGTGTTCGCAAAGAATAACAATTTTTATACCCTGCTCCATAGCCTTTAAAAATTCTCTTCTAAATCTTTCGTGTTGGGAGCATATGTTACCATATAGCTCCTGCAAGTCCTTTTTCCTATCAACCACAAGCCTTGCATTATCCATATTTTGATAATCGCCTACATACAGTTTGGAGCGGAAGTATTTAACTCCCAACTCGTCAAACTGCTTGCTGATTCTATTCCATTCGTTTTGATGTTCCCTAGTATCAACAATTATCTGCATACGCTATACCTAGTTAAACGGCAATTCTTCATCAATACCATCCGGAATTTTCATGAAATCACCAGTCTGTGATACTACACCGGCATTTGCCTTATATGATTTAAAAGCTTGACTTTCGGTAATCTCCGGAACCTGTGCATCCGCCACCTTATCAGAAGAAACAAACCAACGCAGCACACGCTTTTTCTTTTCATCTCCGTTGTAATAATCCATCTGCTCGCCAAACACACCACCGATTTTCTTATCCTTAAATTGCTGACAGAAGTTATCGTCCCACTGTGTTGTGAATCCGGGATTGGAATGCTCCACGCATGTAGTAAATGTCTTAAATGAACGGCTTGTATTTCCGTCCACATCATATACATTGATATACTGTGTTGCCTGGTTGCTCCATTTCTTATCCGGCCGGATGTCATTCTTAAACTGTTCCATAAAATAACCGGCCTGCTTGTCATTCTGTGCGAAGTCAAAAAGCACTACAATCATATCTCCGCCATTCTTGTTTTTCCTCTCACTTACCTGCTTAATTACAAGGTAATGACCGCCAAGTTCTACCGGAGTAAAATCTCCGCTTGCTTTCGCTTCATCATATCCATTAGGTTTCTGCATAATAAATTTCCTCCATTAATTAAAATTCTTTTAAAGCGGTAATAACCGCTGTTATATCGTTGTCAATTCCCTTGCTTTCAAAAGCTCCCATCGGACTCTTAGCCGTTGAAAAATTAGCCTGCGTTTCAAACAAATATCTTCCGTCAACACACTTGCTTATCAGCACCGTGGAAAATTTGCTCTCCAATGTAATCTTGTCCAGCTTTCTACCGGAAGTTTTAATTCTGGTAAACATATAGCCGTTATCATCATGATCCGTCTGCGTATGAGCCACAAAAACAATAGATACATCATCACGCATTGTTAATGCATAATCGATAAGATCATATATGCTCTGTGCCAAATCCTGCCACTTGTCATAACCCTTTTCCTTGCTTCTTCTCATTTCATCAGCCACCATAAGTCCGTTAATAGTATCAACCACAACAAGCTTAATATGTGCGTAGCTCTTATCTGCGTTAATCTTCTGCAAGGCCTGCAGAGCCACCTGTGGGAAATCTGTCTTAAGATAATTCTTGTTTTCAGCATTAAAACTGTTTTTCCAACCTTTCCAAGATAATCCCTTCTTGTCGCAATCAATATACATTGTTGTCTTAGGGTCCACGTTCCTCATTGAAGTTGTTTTTCCTGTGCCGGATTCACCAGCAATACAAATTACTGTTGCCATATTATTCCTCCACTTCCAACATTCCGCTATTCACGGCCTGCTTAATAATCTCTGATACTATGTACTTCGCATCATTTCCGGTCTGTTGCATAAGCACAACAACCATTCCCCTAGCTTCCTTGTCCAACTTTACGCATCCCTGCTCATTGATGGACTGGTCTTTTTTCTTACTTGTCAATACAATCTTCATGTTTCCTCCTTATTTAACTGTGTAAAAAGGCAATCCACATATTCACTCTGCACCTGCGTTTCTTTTCATTTCCTCAAGGTTTTTCATTGCCATTGTGTAGTAATAAATGTCCTTACCCATAAGGTAGTAATCTTTGTCGTTTGCAACTGCTAAATCATCCTCAATCCTTGCAAATAACTCTTCCTGGACCTTTTCAATTCTTTGTAATGATATTCCCACTCACCATATCTCCTTTTCAAAATCTTTAAGAACAGAAGTTATACAATTTTTGCAAGCTTTTGTTCCTTTAATATCCCAATAAATCTTGTCTTCCTCATATATGATTTCACCGCAATCACAAACCATATAAGCTGTCTTTTTTTTGGGTAACGTCTGTACATCAACACCATATCTGTCTGGTGCGTTTTCTAAAGTCATAAAACTATTAGGTATCGCCATAGCCAGGGAACCTCTTTTCTGATAGTTGAAAAAATGGAACATTGCGATAAATAAATTGATACTGATAAGGAAATGAGCTACATTCACATATTGTTTCTTTAAGCTCAAATTCCATAATATCTGCCAACTCCCATATGCCGTAGTGAATATGAATGCCACTATCAAGCTGATTACATGTGCAAATATCTCTTGATATTCTCATGTTTGCATCATATATATTTTTTGCTTCAACCAGATTGTCCAATTTGGCTTGTACTGTTTTTCTATCCATAAATCCTCTCCTTTAACCGCCTTATGACATCACTGCCATAATCATTCTCACAGATTTCAATAAACTCTTTAACTGTGTATTCTGCTTCCAAATCCAAATCATGATTTTTGACAAAATTTTCTCTTCCCATCAAGCAAGAACCTGTTAAGTAATGATGCCACTCAAAGAATTTTGTTCCGGGATATTTCTTTTCCATTTCAAATTCTTTTATAAAAGCATCGATGGCTTCATCACTGTCCATATTTTTAAATATTTTTTGTATCAATGATTCTCTTGCTTCTTTAAGTGATTTTCCATGAGAAAAATAACCGTGACCTTTTGCAACAAAACAAGGTCCAAAAGAAAAATCACCATTTAATATATATCCTTTTGCAAAATCACCCTTTATTTGTTCAATAATTGTTTGAACACCATCAACATTGTATATTTTCTTGTTGTTAATAGTTCCCAAGCCATAGCCATAGCCAGAGCCATCGCCAGAGCCATCGCCAGAGCCAGAGCCAGAGCCATAGCCAGAGCCAT
>JAEIGA010004088.1_pt1 | contig 22583 bp, 25 predicted proteins | sample 9270691 | NCBI WGS metagenome assembly JAEIGA01 (sample SAMN17057246, study PRJNA624740) | gut metagenome | biome: biome; isolation source: fecal sample | host: Bos grunniens | place: China: Xizang | collected 2019 | reverse complement strand
GCCGCTATTCACTGCGCTTGAACTGTCGCCGCTATTCACTGCGCTTGACCTGTCGCCGCTATTCACTGCGCTTGACCTGTAGCCGCTATTCACTGCGCTTGACCAATTGCCGCTATTCACTGCGCTTGACCTGTCGCCGCTATTCACTGCGCTTGAACTGTCGCCGCTATTGATTGCTTTAAGCTCTCCGGTGGGCGTCTTTGCGATCTGCTCCTTGATGTATTCGACCTCTGCCTTAATCAAGCCAACTATGCCGATTTTTGCGCCGACCTTCAGCTTCTTGGTGGTGTATTTGATATTGTCATCGGTCAGAGCTTCGTCAAGTGCTTCAACCTCTGCAAAGTCATTCAGATTGCCGTTATCATCACACGGCGGGTAAAATGCAAGCACGTCAATAGGACGCTCACAGAAGTGCATTCCGCTGTGACAGATTTTTGCTTCTGCTTCCTCAAAGACGGTATTCTCCGCATATTGTTTTCCTCGGCAAATCAGCCCCTTTTCAAAACCTTTATAGCCTTTCATTTTGTTTCTCCTTATATCAAATAAAATTCTTCTGAGTCTGTCGGCTCTGTCAGCACCTTTGTGCTCTTGCAGTAGTCGCATTTACCGCAGCGCTCCGGTTCGATAACACCCTTTTTGATAGCGTCGTAAAGCTCGACGTTTGCCTTGAAATGTTCAAAGGCGAAGTCAAGTGATTTCGGGTTCAGATGCACTATGTCAATGTCGGGCGTCTTTTCCTTTGTGGCAGCTGCCAAGTAGAAGGGCAGCACTTTGCCCGTGTTCTGTCTGACGATTTCCTGATACACTGCACCCTGTATGTCATAGCCCCACGCTTCAAAGTACGGAAGCGAGCCTTTTTCTGCATCGTATATGTTCTCAAAATCTCGCATAATCTTCAGGTCAACGATTTTGTCCGGCAGAAGACTGTCAACCTTGATCTTGACGGGTACGCCGCAAATTTCGCCGGTCATTATGACCTGCTTTTCGCCGCTCATAAATTCCGTGAAAAGCTTGTCCCTTTTTATGCGCTCAATGATCGCTTCAGCCTGTATGTATTCGGCTTTGAGTGTGCCGTCACGCTTGAAAATTTCGGGGTTCTCTGCTTTGAATTGGTCAAGTGTGTTCTCAAAATAAGCATCGACATAAGAGCCGACAAGCAGCGCTGTTGATTTTTCTTCTCGCTCAAATTCGCCGTTGATCTCTGCAAGGGCTGCGGCTTGGCAGCGATCCATTGCTTTAAATTGGCTGACGCTCATATAGTGCTGGTTTGCTTCTTTGCTGAAGTAGTTTGCTGCTGTCAATTTCATCACTGCTGCGCCCCCTTATTCAGAGCCGTTGCACACGCACCGCAAAGCTGCTTGGTGTACTTCGCTTTCGTGTAAGCTGCAACCTGCTCCGGTGTCATATTGCCCTGCGCTGTGATGTCCTTGCCGCACTGTTCGCACTTCGGAAGCGTGCCCTGATTCTGTGCAGCGGGAATTTTCGATCTGATTCTCAAAGCGTCGTGAATGTCGCCAAAAGCTTTGACCTTCTCAATGCCGATTATTACTGACTTGCCCTTCAGCTTCTCGGTGTCCTTGGTCTTGTAAAGCTTTGCAAGTGTTTTTTTATTAGTTACGTTTGTCACCATAGGCTTGTAGGCTTTATCCGTCCAATGAATAACAGTGCAGATAGTTTCACGCCCGTCGCCGCCTACAACTTTCTCGTCTTTGATTTCTGCTATAGTCAAGGTGACTTCACGATTCGGCAGCTCTTCTAAATCCCAGCTGCCCAAGTAATTCGGGTTCTTTCCCATTTTCATAATGTCTGACATTTTTGTTTCTCCTTTGTTTTGAATGTTTTGAATTAAATTGTATTTAAGTGCGTGAAAATGTGAGCAATCACGTCAACAGTCCAGCCGTTACCAAGGCACTTAAAACGCTGGCGGTCACTTACTCCAACCGTATAATTGTCAGGCAATGTCTGTAATCGTTCACAATGCAAAGGCTCTAAGTAGAACATATCTTTTCCGTCTGTTATTGTTTTTCTTTGATGCCCGCCACTTAAAGTGGTTAATGTCGGGTGCTTGCCGTTAACGTGATATATCCTTTTTGCCATATCGAAAACATTGTTTTTGATTTCAAATTCAGTTATTGCTCTATCGTATGTGGTTTCTGAAATATGCAAGCAATCTTTTAAGCGATCCCACACTTCAGCATCGGGGATTGAAAACGAACCGTCCAACCTGAACCAATGTTCCGCAAGTGTTAATGGTACATTACAAAAGGCGGCGATCTCTTTGTTTGACATCTTAATGATTTGTTTTTTCTCTCGTAAGAACGAAGCAAGCTCCTGTTTATCAATATAATGCTTTCTGACTTTTACCTTAAAATCAGATTTTGTCATTACTATTTTGTCAAAACACTCAGCGTCATTAACAATGCCTAAAACATCTTTAAGATATATTTTTTTGTTTGCAGGCTGTGTTACATTTGGAATGTTAGTCCAATAACAGCGTTTTCTTTCCTGCGCAGAAACAAGGCTTGAATTTATCATTATTGGCTCAACGCCTAAATGCTTTGAGATTTCACTTTTTATTTCCTTGCTTATGCTGTAGTTATTTTCGTAAAGAAAGTATCTACAACCACTTTCTTTATAAGCTCTCACATATTGCATAAACAACTCAAAACCAAGCCCTCTTGCCGTTGTTTCTCTGTTTTTGTTTGCAATGCTCCAATGGGTGCAAGGACTGCCACCTATAAGCAAATCAAAGCCTTTGTATTGGGTAAAGTCGGCGGTTGTTACATCACCGCAATGCTCGATCTTGGGGAAATTCTTTTCACTTGTTTGTATAGCAAACTTATCGATCTCATAAGCAACATACCTTTCAACGGGGATCCTGGCACGTTCAAGCGCCACCATTCCGCAGGATATACCGTCAAATAAACTTAACACTTTCATATTTCTTTTACTCTTTCTTTTCACTTATGCAAACAAGGTTGACAATATCGTGGCGCACCATTGCAACGATATAGTCGCCGTTATAGACGAATATGAAGTCTTCTCGCATTTCAATGTAGTCGCCTTGTATGTTCATATGGTCGCCGTCTTTGAATTTGAATACTACTCTTTTCATCGTTCTGCACTCCCATTCCACGCTGCTATTGCTTTTTTCTTGTCTTTACCTTCCAAGCAATCAGCCTTTATTGCTGGACCTCTGGCGTGACAATTTTTGCACCGTACATAATGGGTGTATCTTGTATGTGTGGCATCGATCTTGCTTGTCTTGATGTCGGCTATTACATTTGCGCTTCCGCAAAACCTACAATTATTTATCATAATTGAACACCCCCGCTTCAATAAGCCTTGTGACGATGCGCTTTATCATTATGGGAGGGACGGACATGCCGCAGATATATTCCACGTTGCTATATGAATCAGGGCAGAAATTATAATCTTGCGGGAATGTTTGTGCTGAGATCATATCCCCTTTTGAAATTCCATTTCCATTCCTAAGCCATATATCACGATGACCTGCAAGGATAGTTGGGACAACATCATCTTCATCAATTAACCTATGGCCGAACATTGAATATTTCTCGCCAAGCCTTACAAGCGTATCTGCAAGAGTTCTTTCACCCTTAATGCTTTTTGCGGCTATATCGTGCATTTTCCCCGACCTTTCATCACTGTCTCCGTTTGTGATTTCACGGAATGGGATCGGCTCATAATTGAAGGACATATCCAAATTATCAAAGTCAAAGCCTATGTCATTTCTCACCGCTATAAAGAACACCCTATGCCTTGTTTGAGGCACTCCCATATACTGCCCCTTCAAGAGCCAATGCTTGACCTTGTAGCCTATATCGTGTAGCTGCTTATAAATCTTCTGCACATAAGACCAAGCCTCGCCTTTTATAAGCCCCTCGACATTTTCCATAATCATCACCTTTGGGCGAAGCTTCGCAACCGTTTCAATGAAGACAAAGGATAGGTCATCAAGGGTCTGCTCTGCTTGTCCTTCTCTGAATTTCTTTTTCTTGCCCCAGCTGTTCTCTCTTTCGCCAGCCATTGAAAATGTAGTGCAAGGTGGTGAGCCGTCAAGAATATCAAGGTTGTAAAGCTCTTCGGGAAGGTCTTCAAGCTTGTTGAACTCTCGAATGTCCATAAGGTAGTTATATTTCGGGTTGTGGTTTGCTCGGTAGACCTCATTCATTTTGGGATCAATCTCACAACACCCCAGCACTTCGCACCCTGCCAACTTGTAGCCCATTGTAGAACCACCGCCGCAAGCGAAGCACGAAAAGACCTTCAAGCCGTTTTTCTCTGTGGGGTAATCGTCAGCCATTGACCAGCGCCAATCTGTTGACTTTATGGGTTTAAATCTTGCCGCTTCTTCTTCGGGCAAAAAGTCAAAAATACTTAATTCCTGCATATCTCGTTTCCTCTCATTCTATGTAATCCTCTGTGGGTTCTTCATAATGCGCTTCTACGCAAGCGGGGTGGTAAAATACGCCGTGTATGTTAATGCACGTTTCGGTTGTGATAGGTTCGCCGCAGCAAGAGCAGGTCGGATATTTCCGCAGCTGTCTTTCCTGATCTGCTATGTAGCGCTCTGCATCTGCTACGGGGTCCTCTGTTCTATACGTTCGCAGCATAGCGCTTCCCCCTCAGCTGCGGTCTTGGGTCAAGCGAATACACCGGGTATAACGTCTTCGGTATGTATGTATAATGTGGGCGAAGCTCCTTCAGTAAGAAGATCAGACGCAGTGCATCTAACAGCTGCGTGAATTCGTTGACTTTGTTGCCGTCAGCCACGTAAAATTTGCCGTCGGTCTGCCAAAATTTAACCTGTTTACCTTTCATTGTTTTGCTCCTTCTAATTCAAATTTGATTTTTACTTGCTCCTGTTCTGCCAAGAGCATTATCAGCGTGCTGAGAATGTCAGCTCCTTTCGGTTCGTTCATAGCGGACGTTCCTTTCGTCACTCGTTGTCGATGTCTTGCTGTGCTTCTTCTAGCTCGATTTCTTCAAGGTGTTCGTCTATCGTGTCAACCGTGACGCCGATAGCCGCAAGCTCTCTGCCCCTCTTTTCAAGGTTTCGCAAAGTATAGAGCTGCTGGCGCTGTTTGTACTTCAAACGCTGTTCACGTCTTGCAAGTGCCACATAGGGCGACTGCTTCAATTCGTGGATTTCTCTCTCGATCTGCTCGTCAGTTGAAAATGTTCTTCTCATTGTTTTGTCCTCTCTTAAAAAATCGCACCGTATGCGACTATTCAGCTAAAAAAATAATCGTCGCTTCTTCGGGTGTCATTTCAAGAACATCCTTGATTTTTGATGCTTCCCCGATAGTGATTTTTTCTGCGTTATTCAGCTTTCTATATAAAGAAGACCTGTCAACGCCGATCTGCTGGGCTAATTTCTCAACGCTCAGCCCCTTTTCTGCAATCTTGCCCTTTAATTTGTTCACGTTCATTCTTTTTACCTCATTTCGTATTGTTTAGTCCGTATTGTCGCACCGTATGCGACTGTCTGTATTCTAACACCGATTTTTGCAACTGTCAATACAAAAATCGCACTAAATGCGATAATTTACAATTTGTTAACATTTTAATGTTGCAAAATTGCGACAGATGTTATATAATATATGAAAAAAGAAAGGTTTATAGGTGATTATATGACTATCGGGCAAAGAATGAAGCAGCGCCGCAAAGAATTGAAAATGAGTGCTGACGAACTCGGCAACCGTCTTGGGAAAGACCGTTCTACTATATATAGATATGAATAAGGTGATATTGAAAATTTACCGCTTGATATATTAGAACCTATAGCTGAAGCGTTACAAACTACGCCACAGTATTTAATGGGCTGGGAACAGGTACAAAAAAAGAACGACGCCCTGACGGACGCCGTTGTAAGAATGCGTACTGATAATGAATTTTTCTCTATAATTGAAGGGCTGAACCGATTGAACCCGGCGCAGCTTGCAAGTGTCAAGCAGATCGTGGACACGTTTCTGAAGGGTTGACCGGATTTTCGGTACTCTTTTTCAAGAGCTGAAAAACGAAGTCAAGTAGCTCTGCATCTGCGTGGGGCAATAGGTTGATAATTTCCTTAATATAGTTATCAATCAGGCTCATAGTGGTTCTCCTTTCAAACGTGGCACGAACACGGGTTCTGTGTTCTGTGGAATAGTATATAAAAAAATAAATTATCAGACAATCTGAAAATATTGGAAACAATTATGACGGACTAAAACCGTTCATCAATTCTGATACCATTTTAATGCAATAAAGCGTTAAATTCAATACCCAAGTTTGATACTTCTTATACCCATTTTCGCACCAATCATACTGACAAAAATTATACTCAAAAGGATAAAATATATGTGGCTCGATAATCTAAAAGACTTGAAAAAAGCTAAAGGAATGACCTTAACGCAGATAGCAGATGCAACCAAAATACCTGAAAGTACCATTAAACGCATCTTTTCGGGTGATACAACTGACCCTTATGTCACAACCATTCATCGTATCGTTATTGCTCTTGGTGGTTCTCTCGATCATATCCTTGCTGATACAAATGCGGTGCTTGCACCTGAAAGCCTTGCCGAAGTAAAGGAAAATGCCGAAGTAGTAGAAGCAGAGCGTGATCTCGTTCTCGTTGAACTTGAAATGCTGAGAGCAAAGACTGCCGCCCAAGATGCAGAGATTCTGCTTCTAAAAGAAAGGCTTCAGCACAAAGAAGAACTGCTCGCAGTTTATAAATACTTTACCAAAATATGCCCGACAGAATGAGGGCTGATAAATTCAATTTGATGAAATAAGAAAGGTTTATAGTATTATGGCTAAATGTACAAAATGCGGGAAAAGTGGATTTTTTCTAAAGACAAATATTGAAGGTATGTGTCCGGACTGCCAAAGGCTGACGCTAACCACTCTGCGTGCGGCTCTAAGCCCGGAACAAAAAGAGTCTATTTCACTACAGGAAACGATTCGACAACTTAATTTGCAAGCGCAAATTTTAGAAAATGATGTTTCTTCGAAAAAGAGTCAAATTCTAACGTTGGACTTTGAAATCAAAAAGAAAAAAGCTGAAATAGTAGAAACCGACGAAACCGTCTTGCTTCAATCATTCGGCTTCTACAAACCGCAATATGATTTTATAAATTCAGAAGAATATAAATCCCAACTTGATGAAATTCGCCAAAAACAAAAAGAAATGATAAAAAATAAAACCGCAACAACCGGCTTTACCAGCTGGACTGTCAACGGTAGCGAATCACAGGGGAGAACAATGGTTAACAATATGCAAAAGCTGTTACTCCGTGCCTTTAATGGCGAATGTGATGAAACGATTGCAAAAGTCAAGTATAGTAATTTTGATGCTTCGAAAAAGCGAATCCAAAGCTCACAAGAAGCAATTTCAAAGCTCGGTTCAATGATGGGAATTTCTATCACACCGAATTATTATAAACTAAAGATAAAAGAGCTTACGCTTGCTTTTGAATATCAACAGATGAAACAAAAAGAAAAGGAAGAACAGCGTGAGCTAAAAGCACAAATGCGTGAGGAAGCAAAGCTTCTTAAAGAAATTGAAGCAGAACGCAGAACCATAGAAAAAGAGCAGAGCCACTATTTGAACGCTCTTGAAAAAATCAACAAGCAGCTCGCAGCCCAGCCCGAAAATGTGGAATTATTAGAACGCAAAAAAGCGCTTGAAAATAATCTTGCAGAAACAGAAAAGGCACTAAAAGATATTGATTATAGAGAAGCCAACAAACGTGCCGGCTATGTGTACATTATTTCCAATATAGGTGCATTTGGTGAGAACGTATATAAAATCGGTATGACAAGACGCCTTGATCCGCAAGAGCGCATTGATGAGTTAGGCGACGCTTCTGTTCCGTTTGATTTTGATGTACACGCTATGATATTTTCTGAGGACGCCCCCGGCTTGGAGAACGCCCTGCATCACGCTTTTGAAAGTAGGCGCTTGAACAAGGTAAATAAGCGACGTGAATTTTTCAATGTCACCCTTGATGAAATCAAAACAGTAGTAAAAGCACACTATGATAAAACTACGGAATTTATAGACCTACCCGAAGCAGAGCAGTACAGAATTTCACAAAAAATTTAACTTTGTTATGCAAAACTAAAGGGGGTGATGCGGCAAAAATGCCCGGTACATCAACAAAGAAAACACAAAGAAGGAAGTGAGAAAATGGAAGAGGAAGAAATAAAAAAAGTCACGGAACAGTATGTGCAAGATCCCGTGACTATGAAAATTGAAAGAGTTGCCGCCTATATTCGTGTATCGTCTCAAGAGCAGAAGCTGCACGGCATATCTTTAGACGCTCAGCGTGACACATTGACACGCTATGCTAAAGAACACGGGCTTATTATCGTTGAATGGTACGAAGATGAAGGCGTCAGCGGCAGAAAACTCATAAAGCGCCGCCCGGCATTGCAAAGAATGCTGAACGACGCTCAAAAAGGTCTGTTTGACCGAATTATATTTATCAAGATTGACCGTTACTTCCGTTCGGTCGGTGAATACTACGAATGCCAAAAGATATTGGATACAAACAAAGTGACTTGGACTGCTACGGAAGAACGATACGACTTGACAACGGCTTCCGGGCGTTATTGGGTGACTCAAAAACTTGCTATGGCTGAATACGAAGCCGACAACACCGGTGAACGTATAAAGTTAGTCAATGAGTATAAGATCAGGACAGGTCAGCCGCTGACAGGCGGTAGAAGTTTAGGTATAGCTTTCACCATAGAAAAGGACAGCGAAGGCGTAAAGCGTGTTGTGATAAATCAGAAAAACAAGCCTATGGTTATGGACTATATAAACCATTTCCTGATACATCACAACAAGAAAAAGGCTTACGAATATATCAAAGACAAATATAACACCAAAGTGTCTTATAATACAATGTCAAGAATGCTCAAAGACACTAAGCTATACGGTTACTATAGGGGCAACCCCAGCTATTGTGAGCCGCTTATTGATGAATACACTTGGAATAAAATTCAGCTGATCGTCAAGAACAACGTCAGAGAAACAAAAACACGCAGGGTGTATCTGTTTACGGGTTTAATGCCTTGCCCTGTTTGTGGGCGAAAAATGTCAGGAACATATAACAATGTTTCATCGGTCACAAAAGGCGGCAAAACCTACCGATATGAGCGTGAATATGACTATCAAGGCTATCGTTGTATTAGTCACAATAGAGACGGGAATTGCACCTACAAATCCCGCCCGAATGAAGATAAGATCGAAGCAACGCTCCTTGAAAAGTTCAACACATTTATGGACGTATATGTCAAGAGTTGCCAAATCGAAGATGCACGGGAAGCAAGCAGCCACGCCGCAGAGCTTGTCAAATCTCTCAAGTCTGAACGTGACAGGCTGAACCGAATATACAGGAAAGGCGATATGCCTGACGCTGAATATGACCGGGAATATGACAGGCTGACAGAGCGCATCAAAGGCGCAGAAAGCGCCCTAAAACCAATCGAAAAGCGTGACCTAACCAAATATGAGCAGCTGCTCAAAAGTGATTGGAAAGAGCTATACGGCGCTCTGACGAAAGACAACAAACGATCTTTTTGGCGAATGTATATCAAGGCACTTGTCCTTGACGATGACGGCAGCCTAAAAGACATCGTATTTTTTTAACTAGTTTGTTGTCTTAATTTTACTTGCCTAACGGCACTGTTTGTTAAGGACAACAAAAAAACCAAAGGACGTGAACCTTTATGACGCTGCTTGGAAGGCTTGAAGTGATGCTATTGACCGGGGAAATTACAGAAGAAGAATACAGAGAGAAAAAGGCTGTTTATGTTGAAACGCTACTTGAATTGTATGTAAAAGATTTAATTACAAAGGAAGAATTATATGAAAAACTCAATCAATGAAGACATTATCAAAGCACTTGAAATTTTAGGCGTAAAGGGTGAAATAGAGCTTCGCCCACCCATTGACCCCCTGCGAATTGTTGTCACCGTCAACGGTGAATATTTCGGCATTTGGGACGTGATAAGAAAAACATTTGTAGATTGACGAACAGCGCCGCCGGGAAGCCCCGGCGGTGTTTTTTGTTTCACCCCTTCCAGCGGGCTTTGGTGCTGCGTGTATCAATGTGCGTGAAAGTGTTATATGTGCCGATGCCGCCCTTTGCCGGAAGCAGCTTTTCGGCATAGGCTGCAACCTTCTGCGGTGTGACTCCCTTGACCTTTATGTCAGCAGCCCTGCCGTATAGGTGTTGCGAATATGTTTCACCGCCGACAGCTTTGTTTTTTGTCGGTGTGCGATAGGCTGAAGTGATAGTCACTGCTTTGCCGAAGTGCGCTCTGATCTTCTGCAATATGTTCACAAGCTCTGAATCAATGAAAATAGGATCGCTGCCGTCAGTACAGGCAAATTCCTTTACTTTAAAATTGGCTGAAAGCTTCTTCTCTCCGTCCTTCGCTTTTGAATATGCTTTGATTGTCATTTGTCATCTATCCCTTAAAAAGTTTTTGCAAAGAAAAAAACGGCAGCCCCGAAAGACTGCCGCTTCTTTATTTAGTTGTTATTTTTTGTCTGTGCCGTTTTTACTGTTCTTTTCCTTCAAAACGTCGATAGCGTTTGAAATTACTGCCGGAATAGGTAAGCCCATAAGACCGGCATTTTCGACTATGCTTATCAACTCATTCAGAATAAACGCAATACAAACAGCGTCCCTGATATATGACGCACCGATTGCAATATCAAGCCTGTGACCGACAAGGACAAAAAGAAGCATTGTGCATTTACGGATCAGCCCCTTCAAGCCTGCTCTGCTTTCGAGTGCGCCGGTCTTTGTCTTCGGTGACTTATGGAAGACTCCGGCAACCACAAGCCCCGTAACGTAGTCAATCAGAATAAAGATCAGAAGGGTAGTCAATGCTGTTGACCACCCACCAAAAAGGGAAGCAATAACGCTTCCCACTGTTCCCGCAATTACGCAGATTGTATTTTTCATAGTGTTAACCTCTTTCTTTTTAGATACATATTGCGACGTTTATGTGCACATCTTTTGTGCCGTCCCAAGTGCCGGCGCTGTTTGATGATACGTAAAGCCGTCCGCTCGAATTCAGATTGAAGCCGCATAAATATGACAAATTATATAGCCCGGTGAATCGGTTTGCCGAAGCAAGTCCGTTACACAACGCTGTCGGAAGCAGCGCAAAATACTGCCAATTTGCAGTTATGCCCTTGACGTCGCCCTTGATATATAGCACACCGTCTTTCAGCCTTCCCTTCAAGTAGCCCATTTCAGAGCCGCAAGAAATGCCCGACGGAAGCACAAGGTTAAGCCAGCCCGTGTCACTACGCTCCAAAACCCATTTGCCCCAAGCGCCTTGGAAGTAGTGGCGGCAATAAACTTGGTGCGCTCCGTCCTTGTATGTGGTTGTCAGCCTTTGGAATAGCTGCCCCTCTGCGCCTGCGCTCATTACTTCAAGCACAAAAGTGCCCGAAGATACAGGGCAATGAGAATAAAATCCCGAAGTCTTATTGACGCTGGCATATGTATTCGGGATCATTACCTCATCTAAGTCGTTATACTTTTCAAGCACTTCGTTTAGAATGCCACCGGAAAAACGTGCCCGCAAGCCGAAGTCAGCAAGGTCGGGCTGTTCGCTGATCTTACCAAAAGCAACACCCGTGCCGTCAGCTCTAAAGTGAATCAGCGTGAAAGCTGTTGAAGCGCTTGTCGATACGATTGTGGTGTTGTGGTTATCTGTGACAGCCAGCAGCACGTCGTATGCGTGCTCCGATGCCGCCGGGAAAATATAATTTCCATCTGTGACAGTATACTCATTAGCATAGTCTGAGAGCGTCGCTTCGGTGTAGGTTGAATCTGATGATTTCTTGTAGCTCAGTTTATAGGTTGCTGTGTTCTTGTTCTCCAATTCGTGAACAGCTGCATCGAATGACGCCTTGACATATTCGCCTAGACCGTTTTCTGTACCGTCAGCGTTACACCGGTGCACTGTTAGCTTTGAAATGATCGGCGGCGTATATTGTATCACAGCGAAACTTGCACCCTTTTCGGTTGAAAATCCTCGGCTGTCCTTAACTGTTATTCTTATCGTAGACGCAAACAGGCCATTTGTAAGCGTTCCCGTAGTAAACGAAGCAGTCTTGTAGGTTGTCTCATTTGCCCACGTAGAATACGACGTTATTGAAGCACCGTGTTGTGGCGTCGCCGTGATGCTAATTGCGAATTTAGATAAGGTTATAACGGGGAATCCGTAATAATCTTTATATCCCGTGGGGTCACTCCAAGTATACGACACATCCGGGGCAAAATCCTCAGCACGCATTGTATACGTAGCTGTGGCTGTTTTAGTGCCTGCTAAAGTCACATTACCGTTTATTGTGGCAATGGTGTAGGTCACATTGACGGTCTGCCCCGTTGTGTTCGCTTCCGCAAGGTTTAGCGGCGGCGTGAAGGATATGCTTGTCGCCGATGACTTTGTGCATACAGTGCCCGTCTTGCTTCCGCATTTATAGGTTATAGTATGCGTAAAGCTTGAACTAAGGCGGCTAACAGTTAAGGTCTGTTCCTGCCCCAAAATTCCGCTTGTTGCTGTTACAGTAGAAAGTCTCGGAATCGGATCAAGTGTACCACTGCCGGAAAAATTGGCGTATGTTAAATTCGTGCCGGAAAAAGTGATATTCAATTCCTGATTTACATTGAAATCGAACGTTTTTGTGCCGTTCGCATCGTGAGTAATAACTTGCGTTCCTGACCTCAGTGTCTTCGTTGCATTGTTTCCTATATTTATGGTCGAACTGCCAGCACTAACAACGCCGTTAATCGTGACTGCGCACATCTTTGCGACGCTGGACTCAATTTTCCCTGAAGAACCGGAAACAAGCTGCACCTTCCAAGCAATCGTACTAGTATTATTTTCCACTGATTGGTTTGTGATTTCCCAGCTAAAAACTATGCTGTCCCAATTCGTGAACTTATAGGTTTTACTTCCACTTGATGCCATTTAATCACCTACCTTTAAGAACATAAGAGACCCGTCTGAACGGGGGATAAATGCGAAGTTACCGAACTGTGCTCGCTTATCGACGTTTACAACAATATTACCGGTGTGGAAGTCTACGCCGTCCCACCAGCCGAATTGAACACTGTTCTTTTTAAAAGCGATCATATCATTGTCAATTTCAAGCGTCAGCACATTGTCACCGCTACCGATTTTGATACCGTTATCGCTGAATGTGATGTACTTTTGCAGCTCGGTGAATTTTGTCTCCACATTGCCTTCAACGTCCGATATGGTTTTCTCTGTGCTTTTGAAGCGCATATCAATCGTGCCGCCTTCAACATAAAGAGCTGTTTCAGTGGTTTCTTTGAACGTTTCATATTCGGTCTTTTCGGTGTAGTTTTCAAGATGCTGAAGCGTGATCCCCTCGGCATTTGTTAATATTTCAGACTCTTTTTCTGCCAAAGACTCTCGGACGGTTTCAACCTCTGCCATCATTTCTGCGGTGGCAGCTTCCACTTCTGTTTTTTTCGCCCTTAGCAAAATCTCGTCATTTTGCTGGGATATTTGCGTTTCAGTAGTAGTGACACGAACAGCTAGAGAATTTGCGTCAGCTTGAGCTTGGTCTGCCGCTGCTTTTGCTTCGTTTGCTGCCTGCTGTGCATTATCTGCCGCTGCCTTTGCTGTGTCCGCAGCCGTTTTCGCTGTGGCTGCATTTGCCTTGGCGGTGTCAGCTATAGCCTGCGCTTCATTTGCTTTAGACTGTGCCAAAGTAGCGGCAGCCTGTGCCGCTGTCACGGCAGCCTTTGCCGCCTCAACCTCTTCTTCGGTTGCGTCCACTCTTTCAACAGTGTCAGCAAGATTTTGCTTTGCGGTGTTTAGGTCTGTTTGTGTCTGTGCCGCCTTTGCATCGGCATCTTCAGCCGCCTGTTGGGCCGTGGCGGCATCTTCTGCCGCCTTATCTGCTTTCTCTTGCGCTGTAGCTGCATTTGCGACAGCCGTGTTTGCTGTGCTTTGAGCTTCGGTGGCGATGTTTGTCGCTTCGCTTGCCGTTGCCTGAGCTGCGGAAGCGTCACCCTTGGCTTGGTCTGCGGTCTGTTGCGCCATTAGTGCGGCAGCCGCTGCATTGGTGGCGGTGCTCTGCGCTGTGGCTGCATTTGTGACCGCTGTGTTAGCCGTATTTTGTGCGTCAAGCGCATTTTGCACCGCAGTGGTTGCATTAGCCTTGGCTGTGTCCGCTGCCGTCTGTGCGTCAATTACAGCCTGCTGTGCGGCTTCGATTTCTTCTTCTGTTGCATCAACTCTGCCCTGCACGGTTGCAAGGTCAACCTTTGCCTTTTCAAGGTCTGATTCGGCTTGATCGGCTACACTCTGAGCTGTAGCTGCGGCGGCGGTTGCCTTGTCGGCTTCGCTCTGAGCGTCCGCTGCAGCTTCAGCCGCTTCGTCAGCTGCCGTTTGCGCTGCTAGAGCGGCAGCTGTAGCTTGATCCGCTTCTTCCTGCGCTTGATTCGCTGTTGTTTGTGCAGCGGCAGCCTGTGCTTTTGCATCGTTTGCAGTTTCATCAATGGTCGTGACCTGCTGAATAGTGGTCTGAATCTGCCCTGCATTGGCGGTGATCTGCGCCTGAAGCTGTGACTGCGTTTCCGTCAGTTCGGTCTTCCGGGCGTAATCTGCTTGCATTGTGGTCGTGAATGTTTCAAGATTTTCACCGAAAGCTTCAACATCCTTTGCTGCCTGCTCTGCGTCAAGCTTAGCTGCTGCGGCTGTATCTGAAGCGCTCTGTGCTGCTGTCTTTGCTTCGTCAGCTGTGCTTATAGCCGCATCTGCTTTACTGAGAGCACTTTCTAAAGACGTTTGTGCAGCGTTGGCAGATTCAAGAGCTTCGGCTGCATCTGCTTCAGCATTGCTGGCGGCGGTTGCGGCTTCTGTTGCTTTCGTTTCGGCGGTCTCGGCGGCTTTCTCCGCATTGTCAGCAGCTTTCTGCGCTTCTTCAATGGTGGTCTGCAAGCCCTGCACACTTTCTTCTACCTTATCAACAGCCGCTTCGGCTGCAAGCGCCTTAGCTTCAGCCGTTACAGCGGAAGCCTTGGCGACCTCAGCCGCCGCCTGTGCTTCCTCTGCTGCTGCACTCGCTGCTATTGCTTCACCTGCCACAGATTCTGCCTGCTCTAAGGCTTCAGCCGCTTCTTCCTTTGCGGTATTAGCCAAGGTCAGCGCCCTTTCTACAGAAAGAGAATTTTTTGCGAATTCGGCTGCAAGGTCTGCAACCCTCTGCGATATGCCGCTTTTCTTGATGATGTGCTCTCCCAGCGTGGCGGTGTGTTTCTGATCCACCACAGAAGACTCAAGAAGCAAAATTCGGGTTGAAAGATAAAGCTCCCCGGCATCGTCAACGATGTTTACTCTGTCACCGATTTTGACGCCTTCAGGTAGCCTTGTGATGTCAATCTCATAATTCACTTCCATATCACAGTATTTTTTCAGCTCTGTGATAGCGTGTGAGCAAAGCTCTTGCTGGCTTGTAGTGTTATACGAATAAGGTCTGACAATATGCCCTTCGTGACCGTTCACTTGGTTTGGCTCTTTATTCCATACGTAACGACTCCACTTTGCAACAGCCTTGCGTGATTTGAGCTTGCCGTCGCTGTCAACGTAGAAGTCGCCGTCATCGTATTTGTAGCCCTTTAACGTGATAGGCTTCTCGGCATCGTCAGGGATTGCGCCTTCACAGACAAAAGCCGTCGCCAAATTGGCGACGGACTTTGTTGTGATAATTCGATCAACTTCTTTATTCAGGCGAAGCTGAACACCCTCGTCTTTTCCACGCTGTTTGCGGAAATTGATATATTTGTGTGTGACCTCAAGCCCCTTAATTGCGAAGGAATACGATATTTCATAGCCGCCGAATTGCGTTGCAATGCTTGCAAGCCTTTCTGTGACCGATGATTCGCTTTCCCATTTCAGCTGCCTTGTCACGCTGTTCGGGATTTCATTAATTCCTATATCGAAGCCGCTGTCGCTGATCCACCTGTTTATGTAATACAGCGCCATTTGCGATTTGTCAGCTTCAAAGGCTTCTGCTCTTTCGTTGAGCAAGTCAAGACCGGCGTCTTCTGCATATATATAGATATGCTGGTTCTTGGTGTCAATCTCGGTGTCAATTATCGTGTAGAATTCATTTTCACCGTCATTGCTTCGCAGCAGATAGTTACCGGCGTTGGTCATTTCTTCAAGCTTCGCCCGGTTTTCATCGTTAAAACCTACGCCACAGCTAAAGGACGCTACGCCCGTTTCTACCTCTTCAGTCTTTCGGTCTTCAATTATGGTATACCCTTCACGCAGCTGCGTGGTTGCGTGCCCCAAAACACGCATTCCCCTATCTGCAAAGTAAATAATCATAGGAATACCTCTCTGTATTTCACTTTAAATGAAGGCGCATATGCTGCTTCCACCCATTCGGAATAAGAGAAGCCGATCTGATTCAATCCGGGTGTCAAGTAAAAGCCTTCCCAATCATTCCCCAGCGCACCTAAAGAAGGGGTGGGGACGCCGTTCAGATAGATTGCACCGTCATTGCAGTCAGCTTCTACAACATCATTTGCACTGAATTTATTCGGTATATTGCGCCAAGTGTCGCAGTTGTCCTTGACGAATTTGACCCAATAAAGACCGTTGTATTCAAGCGGGGGCTTGTCGCCAAATTTCGTCATAGTGATCGTCATTTCGGTGACAGCCGCATCGGCAATAGCTGCGTCCCTGAACGTCTTGCTGATACCGGCAATATTGAATGTTACGGTCTGCCCGCTCTTGGTGATGCTCGACTTCTTGCCCGCCTTGAAATAGTTGTTATTGTTAGACAGGTCGATGTCTATTGTTTGCATAACAGTGCTATTGACGTAAAAACGAAGCTTTGCCTTTTTGCCGGTAGCGCCCTTATAGACATTCACACCTGCGATAACCTTTTTACTTGCATCTACAAGCAACACCTGAAACGCTCCAAGCTGCTTTGATGCGTCTGAGCCTGTACCGATGCACATCTTCTGCGAATAGCTCAGTGTGCAATTCACAGCACCGACAACGCCCGATGCGTCAGCGGGGATTGCCCTTGTAATGCTTGCGCCGTGCCAATCTGTGCCGCTTCCGTAGTTGTCATTTGCCAAAATGTAAGTGTCCGGCTCGGGAACAGGGAAAGCTGCAATGTTAAAGAGACTGCAACGTGTCGGCTCAAGAATGCCGGCTGTTCCCCCGGTGTTATCGTCACGGAACGCTTCAAAGGTTATGCCGGACAAGCTTGTGCTGTATTGGCTGATGCTTAGCGTAGTGGTGAATGTCCTTTTCAGCGTTTCCGTTCCACGCCAATAATAGTCTGACGTCTTAATGTTCAATGTGTGCGTTTTTTCGCCAATGACAACCTTAGCTTTAAGCACGTAGCCCTTGCCGATATAAGACGCATCACTACCAAGCGAAGCGGCGACCATTACCGTCACACGGACGCTGTTCGCTGTGCGCTTGTCGTAGCTCGCATATACCTTATACTTGACAGTAGGCTCATTTGCTGTGCTTGTAGCGTTCAAAATGGTGACATAATCGCTATAAGCCGGCTGCGGGTTGGTGTACGATGCAACCTTCATTTTCAGCGTGCCCGTCTGCTTGACAACCTCGGAAGAAGTTGTTCCGCTATTTAAGCGCCAAAGCTTCTGCGCTGCCGTTCCCCAGCTGGTGCTTTTGTCAAAGCTTTGGTTTATCAAGGTCTGTGATTTCTCGTAAGCCGTTTCGCCGTCAACCTCGTCCGGGTTGCCCAGCTGAATGATTTTTTCGGACTCATTGAAGAAAGCGACATAGCCACAGTCGCCTTTGCCCGTCAGAGCTTGGACGCTTTCGCCGTCCTCGCTGGCTTCGTCCTCATTGAAGAATTCTGCCTGCAACCTTGGGAAGCTCTTATATGTACCGCCGTAATCAAGCAGTATGCTTCCGCTCTCAAGATCAGGCTCAGCTTCGTACTCCGCAACGGAATACTTGAACGGGTCAAGACAGAGGATTTCAAACTCACCTATGACGGTATTTTTACCGGGCGGGACTTCTCCAATCGCAGCCGGTGTGCCCTTATAAAATTTGTCTGTTTCATCGTTGAAAATCAGAATAGCGTCCTCAACGTCAAGGATTTGCCCCAGCTTGTTATAAGCCGCTCTGAATTCTTCATTCGTCTTGGCTTTGAGCTGATAGGTGATGCGGATAGTCCTTGCCGGGTATCTCCTGCTTTTACGCACAGATCCGTCACGAATACCCGTTTCAAAGAAGCTTATTTCGGGCGAAAGAGCTTCACGCCCTTCGACCGTTAAAGTCCTGTAGCCCTCGATCTGATTTTCAATAAATTCGCCGTTTATTTTAACGGCTTCGGAAGGCAGTGACACACCTTCCGAAGGTTCGATTGTATCTATGAATTCATACATTGTCACTGCCCCCTTTTATAGTTTTCCGTGTTTTCTGTCGTTTCTTGACTGCTCCTTGTCAAGCTCGTCCTTCGTGTACTTAGCCGTAGCTTTTGCGACTTCCTTGCCGTCAAGAGTGAGAGGAACTTCGATAGTGTATTCAGCGCTTCTGTAATAGTCATAATCAGCTGACAATTCGCCACTGTATGCCATAGCAAGATCAGGCGTTGCAATCGTCGGCGCTGTGACTAGCTTTTCAGCTGCGTCCCATACGTATTTTGCTGTGTCAAGCAAACCGTCGCCATAACCTGTGCCCCACCAATAACCAAGCTTGTCTGCAACCTTGGAAGGTGAGCTGATCTTCGCCTTTGCCCTGACCGCCTTATCAGCCGCAGCAGCCATTTTTGAAGCCGCCGCCTGTATAATTCCAAGGCAAGAGCGCATACCCTGTGCAAATCCCTGACCGATGAAAGCACCTGCGCTATATGCACCGGTGTGACCGGAATTAAGAGTTGCAACAGTAGCCGCAACAGCCGTTCTTGCTGCCGTGGGGGCTTGGCTCAGTCCTGACTTCAAGCCATTCGTGAAGCCTTCGCCTACCTTCTTGCCGGAAGACTGCGCCTTGCTTGCCGTATCATCGAAAGCGCTCTTCAGAGTATTCATTGCGGATTTCGCCTTGCTTCCAAGAGCATTCAAGCCGCTTTCAACAACCTTGACAGCGCTCTGCATTGATTTAAGCGAACTCTGCGCCGATTTTGCATTCTTTGCAATTGTCTTCATCTGCGAATTTACGCCCTTCAAAGCTGCCGCCATTGCAAGCACTCCAACAGCCCCGACTGTCATTCCAGCACCAAAGACTATAATTCCAGCGCTTGCTATCAAAGCAGACGCTCCAAGCAAAACAAGTGCAGCATTTGCCACGATCAGCCCCGCCGCCAACACTGCTGACATAGCAAGCAGCATTGTGAATGAAGCGCCAAGAAGAAGCGCACCGGCAGCAGCCACCGGGAACAGCGCAGCAATAAGCGTCAAGGGTGCTGTCGTAAGTGCAAGCCCTGCGGCAAGCAACATGACGCCCGCTGACAGCGCTAAAACGCCCGCAGCCGTTATCAAGACCGCAACCCCTACAAGAGTAAGCCCCGCAGCGGCAACGACCAAACCAGCGCCCAAAACAACGCAAGCAGCGCCTGCAACAAGAGCGCCTGCGCCAAAGGCTAACAGCCCAGCGCCAAGCAAAGCTATTGCCGCAGCTCCACTCATTCCGTACTGTGTAAGTGTCGGAAGTGCTGTTGATATTATGACAAGCGAAGTCGCCGCAAGAACAGCAGCAACACCGCAAAGAAGCAAAGCAGCGCCGAAGGCTACAAGACCGACTGCACCGGCTGTCAAAGCGGGTGCAAGCAAAGCCGCACCAATCGCAAGCAAAGCAACAGCTGCAACCATACCGACCATTACGCCGATAGCAGCGCCGCCGGCATTAGCAAGCGCTATTGAAGTTACTGCAAGAATAGCAAAGCCTGCACTTACCAAAAGAACAGCAGCACCCATAGCAAGCATAGCTGTAGCTGCGGGCATAAGCTGTGCCGACATAGGCGCAAGCGACTTCAGAAGAAGTGCCATACCGACGCCAATTGCTACAAGAGCCACGACAAGCCCTGCCATAACGCCGATAGCAAGACCGCCAGCATTAGACAGCGCTATTGCAGACTGTGCAAGCAGAGCGAAGCCCAAGGCTATTGCAAGAACCGCAACGCCCATAAGCGCATACGATTTAGCAGCGCCTAACATTTGTGCACCCGATGACATACTTGCATTGCCGACGTCCTTCTGTGACTTCGATATACCGAAGAGCTTTGAAGCTATGCCGCCGATTCCCTTACCGGCAAGCCCGGCAATACCCTTGGCAAACATAGTGATACCCGGCGCAACAGCCGAAGCTATCTTGAAGCCCTTTATGCCTAAAACGATTGCAGGCAGCCATTTGATAAGCGTTGCAATCTCCTTGGCGTGATCCTTGGCGAAGCCTGCAACGCTCTTCAGGAAGTCAGCTAAGCCCTGCATTGTAGCCTTGAAGCCCTCGACGGAATCAGTAGAGCCGAAAGCCCCCTCAAGACCGAACAGCGCCGATCCGATTTCCTTTATAGCTCCCCATATTTCCGTACCTACGCCTGAAAATGCTTCCTTAGCAGCCGTGAAATACTTGCCTATCTTGTCAACCGCATTGCCGACCTTCGTTGCAAGCTTTGAAGCGTCGATCTTTTCCAGCTTGTCACCCAGCTTGCCGATGATGTTTATTGCCTTTTTGTTGAGCACTTCAAACGCCGGTGTCAGCTTATTGCCGACAGTTTCCTTCAAGCCGTCCATAGCCTGCCCGACTGTCTTTGCTTCAGTGGCAAGTTCGGTGAAGGCTTTATTCGTGCCGACCTTCGCAATTGCATCGAAGAATTTATCAGTCGAGACCTTGCCGTCCTGAACGTTCTTGACAAGCTCTGAAGTGGTCATTCCCATTTCTTTTGCAACGGCTGCAATACCGGCAGGGGTCTGCTCAAGCATCAGCTTGAAGTCCTGCCAAGCTACATTAGGCTTTGCCGCCATTTGCGTTGCCTGCTGGGAAAGTGTCTTCATTGCCTGCTTCGGATTTTCAGCAGCAGCTGCAAGACCGCCGAAGCCCTTGACAAGTGATGTCGTATTCTTCACACCTACCGCTTCAAGCTGTGCGAATGTGGTCGCCATATCACTTGAGCTGTAAATCGTTTTCTGTGCAAAGTCTTGCAGCTCCTTTTTAACGCTGGCAATCTCGTCTTCGCTCTTTCCGATCATCTGCATATTCTTGGTGAATGTCTTCCAAGAAGCATTTGACGAATTGACCTCACTGACAAGCCCCTTCACACCGCTTGTGATGCTGTGGAAGGCTGCCTGTCCTACGCCCTGAAGCACGCCAAAAGCAAAGCCGCTTTTGATCTGTGACTTCAAGTCGTTCATTGTTCCTAAAGCTCTTTTGAAGGTGGAAGTGAACCCGCTATCCTGTGCTGATAGTCTCGCACGAACAGAATAGCTTTCTGACATATAGTCACACCCCTTTCTTCAGGAATTTGCCGATACCGGAAAAACGGCTCTTCCCCTTATCTTTTTTCGTGATTTTCTGAACTTCTTCTTCGTAATCGTAGAACTGCTTGAATTTCCTATACACAGGCTTCGTCTTGCCTTTTCCCGCTTTTTTCTCTGCCTTGACGGCAAAATTCAGAAAGGCTTGCAAATGATTCCGGTAGTCAGCGTCAACCTGTTTCAGTTGCGCTGCTTCCATTAGCAAGTTGTATTCGGGAATTGTTAGGCGGTCAACCTCTGCAAAGCTCTTGAAGTCCAAATATCGAAAACAATTAAGGGCGATTTCTCGGTATTGCTCAGCGAAGTTTATGCGTTCTGATCCGCTGCTGCCTTCGCCTTCTCCGCTTCCACTGCTTCCAGCATCGTCAGAGTGGTTTTCTTTGTAACATTCGCAGTCTTCAAGAAACCCAGCACTTCCTCAAAGATCGCTTCAAGGTCTGTGTTCTCGTTCTCGATATGGCTCTCGATCTCTTTCTGCGTCAAGCGGGGCGTGCAGCCCTTATTTGCACGAAGAAGGACGTCAACAAGCGCTTCCGGATCGTTGTCTATGAGTGCGCCGACGGTGTAACGTAAACCAAGGTTCTGCACCTTGCCCTTTACGCCGTCATCAATAGGTTTGGTGACAATATGGTCGATTTCACGAAGAAAGCCCATTCCGAAGTTGAATTCATAGACTGTTTCATTGATAGTTAATTCAAACATTTTTTATTCTCCTTTTCACAAAAAAAGGGTGATCAAATCACCCTTTTAAGCTCCTGTTTTTGTGGTATCTGCGAAGACGTAGCTTGCAAGCTCCTGCTGCTCTGCGGTGACAGTTACGTCGCCCTTTACGCCTACGCCGTTAATGCCGAAGGTGAGCGAGCACTCAACGAAGTCCTCTGCGTTGGAAGTCTTCTCAAATTCGGTGATATAGCCCTGATAGTAAGTGCCCTTGAATTTGTTGGTGTTGCCCGTGCCGGCGGCAGGCTCTTCGAGATTTGCCTCCCATATCTCGACGATCTTGTCCTTATCCATAGCTTCCTCAAGCTTATC
>JAEIGA010004087.1_pt1 | contig 22588 bp, 25 predicted proteins | sample 9270691 | NCBI WGS metagenome assembly JAEIGA01 (sample SAMN17057246, study PRJNA624740) | gut metagenome | biome: biome; isolation source: fecal sample | host: Bos grunniens | place: China: Xizang | collected 2019 | reverse complement strand
TTATCTTTCAATGCCATAACGATTTACCTCCCTTAAATATTCGTCAATCATAGCGTCGTAATCAATGGAGCCATTACCTTTAGGATCATAGTCAAAGATGCTCATGCACCGGTCGTTCGCATCGGCCAAGGCTTGACAGCGGCGAATCTTGGCGTCGAACACTTTCGTCTGGAACACTTGCTCCAGGACTTCTTTCTGAGCTACGAAATTCCGCGCGCTGTTCGTGCGGCCGTTGTAGAAGGTGAGGACGATACCTACGACCCGGAGGCTGCGATTGGTGAACTCCCGCACACTGTTGATACGCTCGGCCAGATCGGCGGCACCATCCGCAGAGAAACCGTCTGTCTGCATTGGAATAATCACATCATCCGCAGCCGTCAGCACATTGTTAATAATACCACCTTGGCCTGGGTTGTGATCCATAACAATAAAATCGTAAATATCCCGGAACGGTTCAAGCGCCTTTTTAAGAATAAGGCTCTCACGGACGCCGTTCATGTTAGCATCATCCTTGGCCATAAGACTATCACTTGCGATAATATCTCCGACAGACGTATGCTGGACACATATCATCGGGTCGATGCTTCGAGTAAAGAGCAGATCGTGGATGGTGGCCACGCCATCCGTCTCAGCTCGGTAGACGGCCGTGGTGTTGCGCTGCGAGTCTGTGTCTACCATCAGAACCTTGTAGCCACGCTTAGCCAAGCCGGTTGCCAGCTCGATCGCCGTGGTCGTCTTGGCTACGCCGCCTTTTTGATTGCAGACAGCTATAAGTTTAGCCATAGTTTGTTTCCCCCTTTGTAAGTATAAGTATAAGTAAGAGTATGAGCATACTATGAGTATACTCCTACTTTGTGAGAATGTCAATAGGGAATTTTCTGATTTCGATGGATTTCGACTTTCTGGGTATGCTATAACACTCCCGGAAGGGAGGTGAAACACCATGACTATCGCCCAGAAAATCCGTGCCAAACTTGTCATATGTCAAGTAGCTCAGCAGAATGGGATCTCCACCGCCCGGTGTCGAGCCGCTATGGCCGAGGCTATCCGAGCTGCCTGGGACACCGGTGATCCTGCTATCCGTCAGCTGGCAGGGGAGGAAAGAATGCCTACACCAGAGGAGTTTATTTATTTAATTTCTGCCAAGTTTTTTACAAAAACCACTTGACAAACCCAACCAAGGTCGCTACCATCATGGGCTGGGTTCAGACCGGGGGAGGGCAGAGTTCTCCCGTCGAAACGGGAAAAACCAACCAAACCGCCATGGTCTTGGGACGAGCCGTCCTCGGTTGCCTCTCTCGTTCTTCAACGTCCATTCCACATAAGTGGTCGTCTGCAAATCCATCCAACAGACTAAGACGAGGTTCCGCACTGGATCGAGCAGTAACACGCTCGGCTACATAAGAGTAGCTTCCTCCGCATAGCATTTTAAGGAGTGCTGTCAGCTCCTTGACGATAGGCGGCTTATGTGGAGAGAGGGTCACACCGCCCAACGGAGTTCGTTCCAACCCCACTTCTCACCGGCGACTCAGACCAACATTTTTTATATCGAGGTTGTCATGGTGGGGCTACCTTCCTCGGGGATATTCTTTTGTCCAAAAATTGTTGAAATAATGCTTGACAAAGCCTCTCCCAGTTTGCTACAATATTAGCACCAAAAAGGCAAGGCTCCGCCGCACCCTACGTTACTCCTATTTTTTAGAAGTTCGCAGCGTGTGATTTTTTATTAGGCAAGGCTGGCTCCGAGAGGGTATACCACACCCATCCCGCGACCGGGCCGATTTTTGAGGCTCCTGGTTTACCAGACCACGAGACTCGGGGTTTTACCAAAACTGTACGATTTTTATGCGGGACACCACTCCCACAAACGACACACAAAAAGCCGACCTGGATTACCACCCAAGTCGGCTTAAACTCTTGCATTTCATATTGACATTTGACCAATTATTAGTTATAATAGGCACAAATAAGCCATATGCGCAAAGGCGCTGCCGGGTCACGGTGGTTGTGATCCTAAGTTCCGCATCGGTGTTACCAGCACCTTTGCGGATGTCGCTTATTTTAGAAAACCCTGTCGATTAGCAGTCGATGGGGTTTTTCATATTTCGTTGTCGTTGGGAGTATATTAACACGTTATCCACAGAATTGCAAGAGGCTGTTGAAAATTTAGTCAATATTCATAATCCTATGTGGATTAAATGTCGTAATTTGACAAAAAGGGCAGGGGAGTGACCCCTGCCCTTATTTATTTGCCGAGATTCTTTTTGTTGTACTGTACGGAGCTGACGCCCAGCACAATGCCCAGGAACGCGACCGCAGCAGTGATTGTGCCGCCAACCTCCTCTGCATAGGGGAGACCCCAAATACCCGCCAGAGCGAAGTACAGAGTGCCGATTGCGGGCAGAACCACCATGGCGATCCACTTCAAAATGTCGTAAACCTTGTTGCTCATAATGTTTCCTCCTTATACTTGTGCGGTCAGTGCCGCAATTTTGTTGTCGATATACAGCTTCGTATCGGCGGCGTAGGCAACAGCCATGTGAGCGCCAGCGTCGTTGAGGATCGTGGTGTTCGGCTTGTTGGTGTGCAACGCACGATAGGCAGCGATTTCGGTTTCGGAGAGGGGAGTTTCGATGGGAGTGGCGAGAGGATATGCAAGTGTCATAGCGTTAGTGGAAAGCCACGCCAGCCAAGCGCTAATATCCGTAGCCACGTCCTTCGTGTTGTGGAGATAGATAAAGTTATTTCCTTGGCCCATCCACACACCTGGCTCAGAGACCTTCGCTGAGTGAACAGGGAAACGACTGCAAAAGCCATTCTGCATTGCTCCGTTTTTCATAGAAACGGCGTCTCTCGCATAGCCTTCGTGGTTTGTACCGTTATACACCCACCACTTCTCGTCTGCACTTCCGTCGCAGACCTCCACAGCTACCCTCTGCACATACACGCCACGCTCCAGATCAACCTCGTCACAAATCCACTGCTGGCCATCGCTGTCGGTGTAGTTACCGCCAGAGGTCACGGGGATGCCGGGGAGGATGTGGGTGAGTTCGACGGTCTGACCAGAATAGGGTTCATAATCGGTTGGGGTGTCGCCCAGCTCGACTTGAATATCAGAGATGGTTGTCGCAACGCCAGCACCGTTGCCGTCTTTGCTTGCGTAGAAATAAATTGGTCCGTCAAGCATTTTTTGGGTAATAGTTTTTGCCGCTCCGCTTTTCCAGGATTCTTTCGCACCTACCAAATAGATGTAGTTGAACTGGTTGGTTCCATCTGTTGCAGGAGAAACAAAACTGAATGTTGCCACATCGCCGGAACACAAACCGGGACACAATTCAGCAAACTTTTGGCTAGGCTGCGACACAACCTTGGTAACAGTTATTGTTCCGTCCCCGTTGTTCACAACAGAGCCGTTTGTGGTGATTGCGCTAACATCGAAGATGTTTTTCCCGCACATCGTCACCGTGGGTGCCTCCACACTCACAATCTCCACGGGAGCATCGGGAGCTGGAGTGCCGTCCTGGGTGCTACGACCGAAAATACGGAGACCCTGCATCGGCAGATTACTAGAATCGTTCAGCGTGATAACCTTTCCCTCTGCCTCGCAGACGATCGCACCAGCGCAGTTACTAACCAGACCGTCCACAGCCTCGCTGAGCGCCGTGTAATCGGCGGGAATACTTTCCCGTGTGTTTACACCCTTCGCCTCGATTTCAGCCACAGCGGCGGCCTCAGCGGCCTCGGCGGCGGTCTTAACGGCCTGTACCTGGGCAGCGCCCTCAGATTTTACGCTTTCAACCCACGTTTCGCCCGTGTTTTCGACTGCTACGGTCTGCGCCTCGACCATGGCGACGAGCTGGGCCACCACGTCAGCGGTTTCATCCTCCACATGGGATTGGTCGGGTTCCAGACCTTCGTGAACCTGGCCGGTGCCCTGTGCGGTGTGCCACTTCACTTTGAGATCGGGGCCAACCGCACACATGACGAACTTGACTTGGCCTTTGTAGGCAGTGACCTTCGGAGCGAGAAGCCAGCTAAAGGTCACGTTGTCGCCATCCACGGTTACGTCCTCAACCAAATAGGAATCCAATTCGCCGTTGCCGTTCCGATAGTTGATCCGAACGAAGCAAGAGGCGATATCCAGGCTGTTACCCACATACCGTGGGCACTGGAAATACTTGATTTCGGAGCCGCTATCAGCGGTGACACCGAAAACAAGGTCAGCACCGGGGATGTTAAACTGCCGGGTGCTAGGATTTACAACAATCAAATAGCTACCTCCACTTTAGTGGTTGATTAGATACGCCTCGACGCCATTTTTGGCGTCGCGCATCTGATCAATGTTGTTGCCGTTGATACCGTGTTCCAGGAGAGCAAGCATACCCTTGGTGAGTACATGGTTGCACTCTTTGGCATCAGCGATCTGTTTCTTGTCGTTTTCCAGTTTGTGTTCGACCCTATCGAGTCGGATTTTAATATCTTCGATTTCAGCGTTCTGCGCTTTCTCCGGGGCTTTAGCTGCACGAACGACCTTAACGATTTTCTCGACCGCAGTGCCGATGGTCGAGATAGCACCGGCAAGTGCAAGAATGCCGCCGATGATAAGAGCAGGGGTTAAGTTTTCCATTGTTTACACCCCCAGCAATTCGTTCCAGGTATTCTTGCCAACGATACCGTCAGCGCCGATGCCTCTCGCTTTCTGAAACGCCTTAACGGCCACCTCGGTCTTTGCACCAAAATCCCCGTCAGCACCCCAGCCGCCCACATCATATCCCAGGGCAATCAGCAGCCGTTGCAAGGTTTTTACCTGTTCGCCCCTTGCGCCTCTCCGCAGTTCGAACAGTTCAACAGTTACCTTAGTTTCTGCGCCACCGAAGGTAGAACGATATTCCTCAGATTGCCCATACCAAAAAGACTTCTTAGTGCGAGTGTCAATATGGACAAAATAGCCGTCCTTTGCCGTTTCGTACAGGCCGATACCAAGAATGCCGATGCTCTCAGCGTACTTGGCAACCTCTGTTGGTGCTACATCCTTAACCGCAATATCCGCCGCCTGCCCTTTGGTATGGCGAGAGCCATTCGCGCCGCCGATATTAGCGTTATGGGTAGAGCAGCGATAGCCGGAGTTGATGGTTACAGGCTTTCCAAAGTGGTCTCGGATTTTCTGGACATAGGAAACCAGGCTTTCGTCGATCTTCACGATGCCACAGCAGCCAGAGCCATGACAGGCAAACTCTGAAACATAGAAGTTATCGGACAGCTTTTCCTTACTGCCCTTGCTGTAAGTTTTGATTGCCATAGCAATTCCTCCTTTTGTGGTAGCACCACCCCGAAGGGCGGTGCTTTCGTTAACTTTCGATTGAGAATGTGAATTAAATAGGCAGTTCCAGCGCTTCAAGACAACCATTGCTGTCAAACACCCAGAGCGTGACCTTGCTGTTCAGACGGTCAATCAGACCGAAAGTGCAACGATAATTATTGCCATACCAGCCTGCGGCATAGGCCATCAGACCGTCCACGGTGGAAATCAGTTCTTCATGGGTATGACCGTGGAGCGTACAGAGCAGATTACCATCACAGTCTGTGAAATCATAGCTGTGGGTTACACCCTCATCATCAGTGAACGTACCGCCGGTCTTGTTTTTTCTCGCCAGCAGCAAGTCCCAAACAGCGGCATCATCGTATGCGGTTTCTTCTGTCCCGCTTCTGGTTCTGGCTGTTTTGCAGACAGGCTCATGCCGCAGAACCACAATATCATAGCCGTCATTCCGGGAAAGCTCCTCAATCAGCCACTTTGCGGTTTCCGTGTTGATATACGGATGGGGCATATTGCTCACGATTCCGGCATCGTCATAATTGTCCAGCGCAATAAACTTGACGTTGTGGGCATTATCCAGCACAACATAACTACATCCGTCTGTCTCGCTCATGCGGCGGCTCATGGTGGAGAAGAAACCGCTGGAAATTACAAAGCGGCTTACCTCCTCAGAACCGTACTTATAATCGTGATTTCCGGGTACTGCACAGAAGTTTTTCAGCATTCTGGTTCTGGACAGGAAACTCTGAATTGCCTCTGTTCCATACACATCCTGCGTGGAATCGCCCAGATTCATGTTGATAACTTCCATGCCGTCCACATCGGCATTGTTCATCCACCGATGCTGTTCCATGCCTCTGCCGTGCTGGTCGGTGGAAATAAAGAACGGAACTCCATAATTGGGAATTGCCTTGTATGCCACCAGCATATTCTGATATGCGGTATTGGCATTGGTTTCCCATGCCGCACCAGGAGAAATAAAGCTGACAGTAGCGCCCACCGCAGAACCCAGATTGATGTCACCGCTTGCGATTGCGGAGATCATTGCAGATTTCACCTGCGCTGTGGTGACTTCGCCGCCAACGGAAATTACAGTGCCGTTACCTGTGTAAAGATTTGCCATCGTTATTCCCTCCTTATACTTCCAGCCAGATATGCAGATTGTTCATGTCGCCAGAAGAAGCCGCCATGTAAACAGCATTTTCAGGAATTTCAAAAGTAGTTGTATTGTTTATAGTTGTACCGGAAATATAGTTTTTATTGCCATCATAGAACACGACGGTCTTTCTGGTGCCTTGACTGAAATGCACCTTAGACGCGCCATACACCATGCAATGCCCTGTCACATACCACGTCCCGTCAGCTACGAACGTTCCGTCGTTCGCATTCAGGTAGCCTAGAACTGCCCCGGATTCATACCACCGCCCGGTTTCACGCTCAGTTGTTTCCGTAAGAACAGGATACTTGTGCGGAGTAACGGAAGTAAGGTACTTAATACTGCTTCGCTGAGTGAATCGCAGATAAGCAGTACCTTCGGGAACAACATTATAAAGCGCAAGGTAGGTATTAGCATTGTCTTGTGTCGGGTCAGCTACTTGCAAAAGACCGTTTGCCTTAATGAAATTCTTGTTTTCATCGTACATGACGGTATTCAGAATGGATGCGCTGTCAAAGGCTTCATAGGAAACGGCGGACACCCCAAGGCAGGGCAGGAAGTCCGTTACCATTGTACCGCTTTCAGCTTCCGCCGTTTCACCGGTAGTGGTATCCAGTTTCAGGCAGTCCACCTTGTTCAGCTCATAAGCCTGCCCGTCAATCCAGCCATTATTCTCCCCGGTGGATTCTGCAATGCCGTTTACGGTAAAGGTTGCGGTCTTGCCCTGATAGCTGACGGTGATGGTGTTCTCACCCTCAGCAATCGTTCCGCTCAGCGTGTAGCCTGTCACAGTTGCGGTGCTACCATCAGAGTAATGGGCAGTAACCGAAACGCCAGTCAAAGCAGTAACAGCAGTTCCGACGGCCACATCACCACCTGAATAGGTTACGGAAATGCTTGTAAGCGTAACAGGCTCGTCGGGTTCATCGGGAACATCGGGTTCTTCTTCACCCTCACCGCTGGATGCAAGCGCCTGCTCCAATGCGGTAATGTTTGCGCTTTGGTCGCTGGTAAATACGGCGTTTCTGAGGATGGTGACAAGCAAGGTCTTTGCGGTGTCGCTCAGTCCACCCTCAACTTCCACATTGCCGTTTTCATCGGGTGCAATTCCGTTGACGGTCTTGACCGTCTCGTTAAGCCGTTCCGTCAGTTCCTCATACTGGCTGGGAAGTAACGGTTTTTCTTCACTCGTACCGCAAAGAATAGACTTCTCGCAAGCAATGAGTGCGGGCGTAGTGGTGTGAAGGTCTCCAGCGTATACGCCGACAATCACCTGTGTGGTGTTAGTAAGTACGGGAACTGTTACCGTGTTTCCGGTGAAAGGAACATCGTGGTACTTGCTGTTCCAAATAAACCGGGCAACCTTTTCTGTGTGACCGTCCCACTCAGAATCGAATGTGAATACGATCTGGTAGTCACTGTTGCCGCACACGATACTTCCGTCTCTCCCGAGATAGGTGGCGATTTTATTGCTTACAATGACGTGTAAATCTCTCATTTATGTCGCCCTCCTCAAGAAATCGATCCGAGTCTGTAGAAGTTCAGCACAGCGGAATCCAGTCTGCTGTCCGAAGCGCCTGTTACGGACACTTGAACGCTTCCTTCTTCAATGCTTAGTTGGTATATGCCGAGAGCTGCATAGCCATATCCTTCGCTGTCGATATAACACAGACAGCTTATTGTGTAGAGTGTAATTAGATAAAACGCACCATGAGTTACAGCGGACGGAACCGTGCCCGCGCCATTTGTTAAAGTACAGGTAGCAGTTTTTGTTACCGCTAGTGCATTTGCTACATTTGCACGAGCTGCCATCGAAGCCAAATTAGCGTTGTTTGCCGTAGTGGCGTATGCAGCATTGCTTGCGCTGTCAGCCGAGGTAGCCGTAGTGGCGTTCTCCGCTTGGGTTGCTTTTGCAACAACAATTTCGCCGCTCTCCAAGGCATCAATGGCCTCGTTAATCTCCGTAAGCGCCTCAGCGTATTTGTCAACATATTCAGCCGGAATATCTCGACTTTTAGCGGGTCGCTTTCGGGCAGTTAGCGGCAGCGTGATTGTTTTTGCTGTGTGTCCCTGGGTGCCGTCGATTTCAAAAATCCATGCAGTGATTGTGTTTGTTTGTTCCAAACACTGATCGGGAATTGTGACAGTTCCCACGCCGTTGGAGAAAGTACAGGGGCGAACAATCGCCTCGGACATACTGGGACAAGCGAAGTGAACTTCCACTATCTCACTGCCGATTTCCGAACTTTCAATTTCAAGAACCTGTCCGTAGTCCCACTGGAACAAACCGCCTACCGAGATAGACGTTGTTCCGATCGGGAATACCACTTTAATAGCCATACGCTATCCCCTCCGTTTTAAGTTTCATAGGCCGCACTGAGAATTAACTCAATGTTATTGGCCTGTTCAAATGTAAAATTGCTCATAGAGGAAGGAACGGCGGGTACATTTACACCGCCCGCTAGGTTCGAACGGATCGTCGCTATGTTTCCGAGATACCGGCGCATATCCGTTTCTGTGGGTTGATCCCACGATTTCCAATCGGTTTTTGTTTCCAAACCCAAGCCATCGCGGTCGGAAATTTCTGCTACTGCACGTTCCACTCGGTTTAGGTCGGAATAGTTATAGGCTCCCTTCGTGGCAATCGTAGGAAGAATTTCGGTGTAAGGTACATATTCGTGCCTAACATTTCCATTCTCCAGCATAACTCGACCGAAGCGTGCCGTTTCTCCCGCTTCTACGGCTGCATATGTCGTTACATACACATAAACCGCAAGATACTCCCGGTTATTCGTATTCGGCCATTCACTTGTGTCAAAAGTCACGCTTCCGGCAGCCAACAAGCTCGCTCCTGCGTATTCGTAGCCGTTATCATCGTGCCAATAAACTGCAAGCTGCGGAGTGCCGGTCGAAGATGCAATCATTGAATCGGCCGACAGGGTAAGCACCTTGTTCGCATAGTCACTCGCCTTTCCGATGATCGAGGTGGCATATAAGTATGTTCCTGCGGCATTAGCTGTAGCAAGAATCTCCTCGCTTCTGTATTTCAAATCGACCTCGGAAGAATAATAGGGACCACAGGCGAATAAATTTGCGCCATCGGCAGCCAGGGGATTACCCACCCATTCCGCACGTTCGGCGACGGTCATTCCAGCCCAACCTTTGTCGGAGAGTTCTTTTCGGCGGTATACATTCCTTTGCGATCTGTCTGTAATAAGACCGAGCATTATTATCCCTCCTCCAAGATTCTGCCAGTAAAACTACCTCTAAACGAGCCGTTAAAGGTGTATTTGATATTCGTGATTGCCACAGTAAGCAACCTACCATATCTATCCTCGACCTGGACGATATCGTACAAATCCAAGCGAGGATCAGCGCGGAACTCACCGCTTATTGTTTTGCGGTTTTTCAAAACGTCACGAACCCACACGGCGATGTTTTCGGCTGCCTCAGCGGTGTAAATGTAATCATTCGCCAAGGTCTGTTGTTCTCCAACCTCGGAAACGCTCAGTATATACGGATCATCCGCGCCATAATCCACCGACACGCCAGCCAGAGGCTTAGAAAGCGTTATCTCGGGATAAGTGTACGACAGCGACAACGGAATTTTGTAATCAGCAGGGGAACTGTTCAGCGTTTCGATATACAATGCGCCATCACGAGAATAGCGCATAATACATCCAGCCGCATTAGCACATTTCTGCACTATTTCGGCACTTGTTCCAGAAACGTTCGGCTGTCTCTCGGCCGATTCGGTGAGAGCCGGGTCGGTCACAACAACGGATGAACCTGGCGGGGTGATTGCCGCCCAATTCGCAATGTAAGCCAAGTCGCCATATACTTTGGATGCTGCTATGCGGTCAAATTCCTGGCCAAGCATAAACTCGAACATATCACGCGCCACAAAGCGAGCTTCCAGACCATTGGGAGGAGCATACCATTCCGACAGATAGAATGTGCCAGCCTTTATCCATTCCACAACGCCGTTCACATTCAAGCCATACCGAACAGTTATCTTCTGCCGTTCGGACAAATACTGCGCCATGCCTGTAGGATTGTTCGGGTCCCACCGGCCGTCGCTGTTATCTAGTGTGAACTCGATATGGTATTTGGGGATTTTTCCGCTCAGAAGGTCGCCATCTTGCTCGTGAGTGTAGCTGAGCAGATCGCTCTTATTGAACTTCAAAATGTGTCCTATGACGATGCTTTCCATTCGCACTCGGCGATTGGGCAAGCACCATTCATGGGCTGTTACAACAATACTGTCGTAATTTTGCATAGGTACATAAACGACGCTTACACGATCCGTATTATCCGTAACCGTTACTTCGGCGACAATATCTTTGCCGTTCTTGCCGGTAACGGTAAACGTCTTAGCGTATTCTCCGAGCTTTTCACTCCAGGTAATCGTCACACCGGATATAGCAGCGGTTTTGATTTGCGGGAACGTTACTGCCACACTTCCCGTTGATTCAATATCACTCACATATCCAGCGTTATCGTATTCCCCCGATGCGGGCAAAATCGACAGCGTACCATCCAATGCCCACAAGTTCGTTTCCAACGTTGCGTATTTGATTACATCGGTGTCTCGATCGACAACGCTTGCTGCGTTTGAAAAAACAGCCTCGTTCGTTCCACTTACCTCAGCTACGCTCTGCGCTTCGTCGTCTGTAATGCCGCAATCGATTTCGATGTAGCTCTCCGGGAGCAGAAACCTCTGCTGAATGTCCTTCCAGGCATCTGATACTGTAATCATGGTTACACCTCAATCAATGCCAGCGACGCGCCTGTGTAGCCCATAACTTCGCCGGTCTGGGGATTTCTGCGCCACAATCCCGCGCTCCTATCTCCCACATACATCGTGCGGGTCGTGTAACTGTTGGTCGCCTGGTTTAAGAACGTGACCTCGTTGTAGAAGCTACTCGTAAACAGCGACAATATCTGCGCCCACTGATAAGCGGTGAGATACTTCCAGGTAAGTTCGATCTTCGCAACATCGTGTCTTACAACAGCTCCTACAACACGACCCTGCACATTACGAGCCGAATCCACAATCGTAGAAGTAGTTGCGTTATATGTGGACGGTTCTGGGAAATCAAAACCGCCGATTGATACCAAAGCTGCCATAATCTCACCTCCAAAAATGGCGGCGCTCTATGGCGCTCTTATCCGTAGCTGTAAACCTGGTTGCCCATGATGCTTGCCCCGCGCTCGCGCTGTGCTTTTTCAACGGAGCTTGCAAGCACACGACCATCCGGGAGAACCACTTGCACGGGTCTGTTGCCGCCATCGCCGCCGGTCGTTCTCATGGCAGCTACGACAGCAGAGTAAACACCTTCATATACGGCGTCCTGCATCTGCTGAACGTTCATAACGCCGGTCTTGCCACCCGAAGCGTTCGCAACGATTTCGGGGCCACGTTCGCCAGCCCACACCAGGGAGCCTTGGTCGAAGATACCGCCGTCAGCCGCGAAATTCAGTTTAAAGCCTGTCGGATATCTGAACGATTTTCCAAACGCAGAGGCGGTGTCCCACTTAACCTCGATCTTAGGAACTTTAATGTCTAGCTTTGTAGATAGCTTCACATTCTTGTTCCACCAAGTCTTAGCGGAGTTCCAGGCGCTTTTCAGCTTGTCGGTAATACTTCCAATCGAAGGGGTGTAGGACATAGACCCCTTCTTCTGGTTCCACCAATCGCGTGCGTTTTTCCAACGCACGGACAGCTTCTCGTAGATGGAGCCAATCGAAGGCGTGTACTCGCTCAGCTTGGTTTTTTTGCCATTCCACCAAGTACGAGCGCTTTCCCAACGGTCTTTCAATTTTTCGTAGATAGAACCGATAGAAGGTGTGTACGCACTCAACGACGTTTTCTTTCCCCACCAGGACTTAACCGCAGACCACGCAGAACTGAATTTCTGCGTCAGACCGGAACCAAGATTTTTGAATTTATCAATAATCCCAGTTACGAAATTTTGCACAGATGTAAAGACTTTACCGGGTAGGCTTGTAAACCACTTGACGATTGCGTTGATCGTGTCGGGGACAATCGAGTGGCCAACCAGCACGTCCCACATTTCTTTGAACCAATCAATTACGCCCCAGACTAAATCTCCAACTACGGCGAATATGATATCCAGCAAGCCTTTGAAAACATTTACGATTCCTTCGCCAATCAATTTGACAGAATCGTAGGCTTTCGAGAGGTCGCCGGTAAACACGCCGACAATCAGATTGATTAAGCCAGAAACCACACCGCTCACAATTTGTACCACGCCGGTGATAACTTCGACTGCACCCATAATAATGCCCACTAGGCCGTTAATCGCTCCAGCGATCACACCGCCTAAAACAGCGACCACCAAACCGCCAAGCCACTCGATAACAGTGCCAAAGGCTTTTAGCCAATCAATGCTAACAAACCAATCCCAGAGAGCTTCAACTAAGGTTCCAATCAAAAATGCTATCGTAGAGATTACGAATTGCATTTGCGGAGGTATCAAATTCCAGAGGGAAACACCTACGTTGACCAGGGCATCCCAAACGCTCACTAGGGCTTGCCACAGCTCACCGAACGAACTGGCAATCTGTTCTAGTTTCGGCTGGATGTTGTTGGTGAAGAAATTCTTAACTGCTTGGGTAACGCCATCCCAATTCTGCCATACGAAATAAACAGCAGAAGCCAGAGCCGCTACAACGGCGACAATAACGGCAATCGTTGCGCCAACGGACAAACCTAAAAACGCAGCCACTGCTTTTACCGCCCCACCAATAGCTGTTCCAAATGCACCCAGTTTTCCGATCAGCCCAGAAATAACAGTTCCAACCTCAGCAATCCACACGCTCAGTTTCGGGAACAGAGCAGCGAACAATCCAACCTCGGGGATCATCTGTATTACAGCTGCGAAATACATTTTGGCATTTGCGAGCAGACCGGCTAGGACACCGCCGCCGCCAAAAATCTTGGTAATGCCCAGCAACTTCGATAATTCTTCGTAAGCCTCTTTGATATCGGCTACAAGCTGAACCAAACGCAAGGCCGCAAAGCCCGCTGCAACCGCTCCAATTACAGGGAGCCAACCTTTCAATTTTTCTTTGATTGCGTCCACATCACTCTGGATGCTATCAAAAATAGTTTCGTCCCACAGAGAACCAATATCCAGACCACCCACACCGCTACCGCCAGCGCCAGCGCCACCAGCGCCAGCCGAACCGGACGCACTAGGAGGACTAATTACGTTCAGTTCGTCAATGCCGAGTGTGGCGTTTTTAAGCTCTTTGATAGCCTTTGTGGTGTCTGCGGCTGTTTGGCCCAGTTTGTCGGTGTTTTCTGCCGCACCGCCAATGCCTGCAGAATAACTAGACCAATCAACGTCTTGGAGCGTAATGCCCAGGAACGCTGCTAACGTTTTAATGGCATCCGTAAGCAACTCGACGAATGCCTGTATCCACGGGACAACTCTTACGAGAATCGGGAGGAACAGAGAGCCGAACGCCTGGGTGAGCGACTTCATTTGCTGAGCAAGCGTACGCGTCAAACCTTCGGCTGTGTGCAGCTCTTTTGCGTATGTTCCGACAAGCCCCTGTGCTTTAGCCTGGTCTATCAACGTCAAATAACGAAGGTAGGATTTCTGCGCTTCGGTTGCGTTGTGCAAACTGATCGACAAACCATGATTGGCTGCGGTCTGCTCCAACGTAGCCTCGACGATAGTAAAACCGGCACGACGAATAGGCTCGACTTCACCAGCGATGGCAGACTTGACTGCCTCTGCGGCATCCGCAAAATTCTTATAAATATCGTTGTAGCCAGCCCAAATATCGTAGGTCAGTTCCGTGTAGGCAAGAGCCATCGTAGCAGCATCCTCGTTCGCCACACCGAAGCCGGTCAGCATGGTCGCATATACAGAGGAATATTGCATGAACTGCTGAACGTTAATGCCCATTTCCTCGTTAAGCCGCTGAATCCACGCATAAGTTTCCTGCGCTCGGCTACCAAATCCTCTGCCAAAACGAGCAGCGATGCCATCCCATTCAACAGCTTCGCTCATAAACTCCGAAAACTTCTGGATTGCCGCCTGTATCCACTGCACAGCTTCCTGGACGACGTAAATGAAACTAGCAAAATTCACGGATGCCGCATCTACATCCTCGCCCATTTCCCTAACGCCATTACCAGCGCTACGAGCAGAGGAATTTATAGCCCTCAGACCAGCTTGGACAGAGGTCATTTTTTCGGATAGCGGCGTCAGTTTCGCTGTTAGTTTTTCTACACGATCCGCAAATGCGTTGATTGCATCATCATTCAGTTCCTTCGTAACTTTGCTGATTTTCAGCAGACCGTTCATCATCGTGTTAATGCCACCGGCCTTAACGTTACTCAGCGAACTTAGTGAATCTGCAATTCTGTCGATCTTGCCCTTGTCCACAGAAACCGTGTTCAGCGTTTTCAGCGAACTTGCCAGCTTCGTGAGGCTGTTGCCGACAGTAGCAACGGAACCGACAGACTTCAACTTTTCCAGAGAACTTGCGAGGCTTAACACCTTACTGGCGTTAGAAGGAATATTGCCAAACGAGTGCAACGCCTTGCGGAGATTATTCAAATTGTTTACGGCAGTAGTAATCTTGCCGTTTGTTTTCAGCCCTGCCAGCGCAGTGGAGAGTTCCTGTATGCCCCTCGCTGCATTAGCAGAACTGCTTTGGATTTCCACCTGTATGGTGTCAATCGTTGTGGCCATTTATCTCACCACCCTTTTGACCAGGGTGTGCCTCTTTGGGCATCTTCTTCTGCATCTGTTCTACGAACAGTGCAAACTCCAATTTCAACCGTTCCTCTTTCTTCCTGGCCTCACGCGCCTCACGCTCACGCACTTCGGCAGCAGTAATCGGATACGGTTCTTTCACATACGGTTCGGGCTTTATGGTTCCCTTTTTCATCGAGAATCGGAACAGGGGGCTAGCATCGCAGAGAGCTTCGTAGACGTACATTCCCTGTAACCATAAATCTTGATTTTTCCGCTTATCTCTCAGCTCTGCCGCTTTCCGATACGCCTTCACCATGCACACATCCTGGTTATAAAACTCGTCGTATGTCATGCCGATAGACATATAGTAGGGGCAGAGCTGAGAGAAAATTTCCATATAACTCTGGGAGGTTAGCCCTTCGTCACCTTCCAGGTCGCTGCGTTTCCCTCGTCGATGGCGCTGTCGTCCATCAGAGTAGACACGGTTTCAGCGTACATTTCAGCCAGGACGTTAATGAAACCGTCCTCGGTATCGGAGCCGACCTTGCCTACGAGGTTCTTATAAATCTCCTCGGTCAGAGACCGCTTAATGCCACGGTTGTTCTTCATAAATGCGCCGTACACCAGCAGGGGAATCATCTTTGCGGGTTTTTCGGTGAGCTGATCCAGCACAAAGCCCTGCTCCTCGATCTGCTGTGCGGTAGCTCTGGAGAACTCCAGAACATAATTCTGATTCTTGTAAGAAACGGTGATTTTGGTACTCATGTGTACTCTCCTTTACAATTCGTTTGTATTTGAAATAAGGGCGGTTTTTACGCCGCCCTGTATTCCGTTAAATTAGGCATTACCCTTGGCCCACACAGGAACGGTGGAGGGAGTGACGGAAATAGTCATTTCCAGAACTGCATCGACGGAACCTTCGTTCACGCTTGCAGACACGCCGCCAGTCCAGGTATACTTGGAGCCATCGCCAAAGGTCAGCTCACAACTCTGGTCGCCAGCCAGAGCGTTGATCTCAGCGTAAACGGTTGCATCGTAGTTAGTGACGAAATCAAAAGATTCCTCGGTCTGCCGGATGCCAGGAATGTAGGTCTGGGCATCATCGCTCAGAGTGGTGGTCTCCAGGGCGCTACGCTTGCCCAGAATAGTGGGGAAATCCTTAATGTCGTAGGACTTCTCACCAATGCTCAGCTTGGTATTAAAAGAACTAATCGCCATGATAATATCCTCCTATTATCTTTTGTAGATAACCCCATCCTTACTGACGATTGCTTCGTAGGTAGCCTGGATGGAGTAAATCGTAGAATCGTAGATTTCTGGGGTAGTGGTATAAGTGATACGCCGGAACCCCAGACCCAACATCACTTTATCTGCTGTCGCAAAAATTGCCCTTGCCTCAGCCTTCTTACCGCTTGTAAGGTTGGAAAATACTTGCAGACGATAAGTAACCCCGGAGAAACGTTCCTCGTCGGAGGAGTCCACCAGAGACCCCACAGTGACATTCTCAATTTCATCCAATGTCACAGCAGGGAAGGAGGACGGCTTGCGCGTATACTCGCCAGTTACGGATGTGCCAGGATGGTCGGCACGGACGTGAGAAGCAACGGTAGAAAATATTTCATTACAACGATCAATCATTTCCATACCTCCCTTGCAATCTGCACTATTCGTGTTAAAGTTTCATCCCTTGCAGCAAGCATCGCCATGGCAGGGTAGTTACCGTAAGTGTGCTGTGCCTCAGCACCATCGCTACCCTTGAACCACCAGCCCCATTCGTTCATACCTTGTTTTTTGCCGTAAGTGCCGTGTGGTTTTGGAATGTACGGTCTCCCACTAACGTTGTTGTTGTCAACCCATTCGGGATACCGTATGCCCGTGCCGAACTCGATGAAACCAACGGTTTTGCCAGAAGCAACCACGTTATACCCAGTGGCAGTCTTTTCCATGCTTACCACAACGTCGTTCACGCCGTCATAGTCAGCCACAGAAAAGCCAGCCCTTGCCACCGATACGCCAATCTCAGCGAGGCGACGAACGAACTCAGCTTCTTTCTGCTGAAATTCCTTTTCGTACTGCTCCAACCGTTTAATCGCCGCATCTATGGACTTCTTATCGAACGGATTTACTTTAATCCTCATGCAACGGTCACTTCCTGCAACGCATACAGAATCCCGTTTTTACTGTCTGCCTTGCGAACCACAATGTAGTTATGAGGCTCGCTCGGTTCTCGGCCGAACCACACAATCGTGTTCTCGTCGAGAGGGCAGTTCGCGTCTGCTACGCAGATCGTCCGGCTATAACTGGTCAAGTTACCGAATGCCTCGACGGCATCGGCACCGATAGCGGCAGAAATGTTGCATTTCAGCTCGACAGCATTTCCATAAACCGGCGTAATCTCGCCAGTTTCATTTCCATACTCGTCGATGTTCGCGACCTCGCCGGTGCGGAGTGCGTAGTAAATCTGGCGCTTATTCCTGTTCAGCGTTCGCATTACATCACGCTCCCACAAACAGGGACAACAAGCCGCAGCAGGGAAGGACTAACATCGCCAGCCTCCCAGGTGCGTTTCACGCCATTCTCGTCGTGTGAGACCTGACCTTCTGCGCCCATTTTTGTAAACAGTTCAACTGCTACGCGGAGCTGAATCTGCTCGTGCAGAGGCGACAAGGTTGCCCCCTCTGGAACGCCGAAGGGATATCTCCGGTTAAGGATAATCCCCTCGGACTGTTCCAGGAGGTAATTGAGGAGACTGTCACTTGCAGTGTCCGGGGAGATAAGCGCCGCCAGACGTTTCAGTTTTTCTGTGTTATCCATAGGTGCTTACCTCCTCTCAGAATTAGCCGCCGATGGTGATCTTGACAGCCTTGGTGGCGTCAGTCAGAGCAGCCAGGTAATACTTGCGGGACAGGACGGTGTTCTTACGGATGTTGGCATCCTCAGCGCTACGGGGAGGCTGCTCGACCTCAGTGCCGCGCTTGTTGAACAGAGTAACAGCCTCGCGGGTGCCGCCCACGATGGTGTTCTCAACAGCGTCCTTCTTGGTATACAGGTTCCAACCGGCAACGGTGCCGATGTAACCCTGGCGAGAAAAGCTCTCGATATATTTAAGATCGTCCTTCAGAGCCTTGCGAATCTTAGCCACGTCCTTGGGGCAGACGAAAGCGAACAGCTCCATGCCCTCCAGGTTCTCAGCGTTCAGCAGAGCAGCAGCGTCTACGAAGCAAGCGAAGTCGGGAGTAGCAGCAGTGTGAGCCAGAGTAGCCTTGTTGAACTCAGCAAAGATATCGGCATTGACGGTGTTGAACATATCGGTTGCCATATGACGAACGCCGGTAGGTACGACCATGGGATCGGTCATAGCTTCCTCGTCGAAATACTGGAAACGGTTCTGAGCCATCAGAATCCGGTACTCCTCGGGAGTATAGGAAACCTCGATGCTCTTGGTGTTGCCCTCGCCCATGCCCAGTCTCTCAGTGCCGTTGCTTGCCTTGTAGACGTGGATCTTCTTCACCATGCCAGCTTCGCCGGTCAGAGTGTTGTCGATGGTGCAGAAACGCATCAGATCCAGATGGGAGTTGTACTGATCCTCGATTTCGTTGGCCAGTACGAAATTGTCATAAATAACGTTTGCCATTTTTAATCCTCCTTAAAATGGTTACTCAGCGTAAAACGCTTTGTACTGTTCGGGGTTTTCAGTTGCGAACTTCTGCTTGTCAGCGAGACTCAGCTTCACAAAATCCTCTTTCTTCATGGCGGTGTCGGGATTGCCGCCAGTAGGGGAGGGAGTCTGCATCAGCAGTTCGGTACGGAGAGCCTTTTCCCGATTTTCGAGGTGGAGCTTCTGGTTCTTAAACACGGTGTCCGTGTCGCCCTTTGCCATCGCTTCTGCGGTGGCCTTTGCCAGCTTCTCGTCGTAGCCCATGACCATGTAGGCAGCGACATAAGTGCTAACCAGTTTTTCGTGGCGCAGAGCTTCTACCTCTGCCATAACCTTGGCAATCTCTGCCTCACGCTCTGCGGCTTTGGCTTCATCCTCAGTCATGCGCTCTCTGAGCTGTTTCTTAAAATCAGCAGCTTCGGAGGCAGCCTTGTCTCTGGCGGCTTTCACTTGCGCAACATCGGTGAAGTTTGCCTCCAGTGCGGCAATCTTTTCCTCGGGACTCATGCTCTCGTAATTCTCGATTGTGATTTTCATAGAAATTCTCCTTTGCGATTAGGGACTTCTCTGTCCATGTTTTGCGATTAGAGGCTTCTCTGCCTTTATGCGATTTTCGACTTCTCTGTCGTAAAAATAAAAAGCGCCAGCTATCCCATCACTGGGGTAACTGGCGCTCTATTTCTGGCGCTCGATTATTTTTCGTCTTTCTCGGGCTTCCGTTTGTTGCTGTCCGCGAAAACCATAGCCTTACACTTGGGGCACTTCACACGAGCCTGTCCACATAATTCCATCAGTTTTCGCCCACAATCCGGGCACCGAACTTCATCCAGAATCAGCACTATATCATTCCTCCGTCTTAACCGGTTCGAGATAGCAACGGCAGCCATAATGCGTTTTCTCTGGAACCTCGGATAACTTGTAAATTTTCTTATGCCGTCCACGGCACACACCGCATTCTCGGCCGTCGTCCACTGTGATCCAACGTACTTCCTCTACGCCCATATCCTTATAGGCTTGGAGAGTGGCCTTGTCCACAACATCGACACCATATTGCAAGGTTTGAGTCCACCAGAAATTAGCCGTTTTCCGTAGGCTCTCGTTATACATCTCACGGCTGTCGTATTCCCTAGCGGTCAAAATCTGTTCGTTCAGCCTAAGACGCTTCCGCTCAGCTTCTCGACCGTACAGATAACCTGTTACGAGATTGTATGCCGCAAGAACACCGGCCAGCCAATCACTGCTAAGCTCTTTTTCGCCTTCCTCTGCATACCCAATCTCCTCAGCTTTCTTTTTTGCCAAGGAGTACGCCGCATCGGCGGCTCGCTGGTACACTTTCTCATTCTCGGAGAGGAGGCGATCAAACATCGCTTGCGTGACTTTCTTCGTGTTCACAACGTTCAGCTCGTCGAAACCCATCATGCCGAGCCTGTTAAACTCGGATCGCAGTTTCTTCTTTAGCTTTGCAAGCAGTGTATCGAGGTGCTTATACATCCTCGACACCACCCTCGTCTACATCGACAGGTTCCCACTTTTCCATTTGCTCCTCATAGTAAGCCTTACTCTGGAGGTAAGCGCTCTCGGGGTCGGGGAACATACCACAGTGGGCGAACGCCAACTCGGGGTGAATCTTCGGATTGTTCAGCATCGCTACAAGCACCTGTGCCTTCGCTGCGATATTCTCGTAGTTACGTCTGGTGAAGTGCGTGTCAATGTCGGACAGTTTCAACGAAGTGCCCGTGGTATCGCGGAGGATTCTCAGCACCAATTTAAGGGTCTTGGTCTCGGCCGCCTTAAACATGGTCTCGACGCCCTTCGCTCTAGCCTCCGCAGCTTGCCAGCCGTCACGCATGATTACCGCACTGCCGGTATCACTCGTGCTGGAACCACCGTTTCGGTTAGGGATGCCGGTGATCGTGATAATGGCTTCGATATAATCATTCTTCAATGTCTGCACGTCAGCCTGGCTCAAATTTGCCGCGATATACTTCGCATCCGAGCCTTCCGGCAGACACAGCGTTTTCCACGCTTCGAGCTTCTTGTATGTCTCCTCGTCCAGTTCCGCACCCAGGACGGCAAGGAAACTGTTCACGAACTGCACGATATCGTCCATGCGGTTACTTTGCAGTTCGTTAATGGCGTTAATCAGATCCAAGACGACCTCGAATACGCCCAAACGAGAAGCCTCCAACGGATACTCGACAATCGGGATCATGCCCAGAGCGTGAGCCGTTGCCTTCACTTCGCCGAACTCAGTGAACTCAAACAGGAACTTATCAGTGTAGACACTGAAAACCTTCTCGTTATCCTGCCGTGTTGCCACATAAACTGCTGCCAATTCATGCTCGTCCACGTCGGTACTGCAAATAATAAACGTCTGCGCGGGTCTCAGCGAACGCACAGTGAACGGAGGCTCGTCGCCGTCTTTCGTCCACTTCTTATTCGGCAAAGTCAAACGATACCCCTGGCCAGCAATGAACATCCATTCGCCCAGGTTCTTGTCGCAAGTGGCTTTGCCCGCAGAGAACATATAGGTGTTGAGGGCGTTGATATCGGATGCAATGGCATCGTCAGCCTCATTCCTCTCAGTGTTCTCGCGGCGAACATACTGCACAGGCTCACCGAAAAGATAGCCGTTATAGAAGTTTACGATCTCGTAAGCTCTGTTTTCGTTAATCTTATGGTTAATGGATTCCCGGACTTCCTTGACCTTCTTGAGAATGTCAGTCTTGCCACGGTAAACCTCATGTAGTTTCTCGATTTCGGTCTGGTTGGTTCCATGAACCAAGTACGCTTTCCGAACCTCGTCCGCTACATTTTCTGCTGTAATTTCTGTCGCATCAGAGTAAATGATACGGCGACCATAGCTCATAAAAAACCACCTACCTATCTAACTTAAAATATAGCAGATTGGTAGGTGGAAATCTTTGTGATATTGTAATGAATTTCTATATATTGTATAAAATTCGGAATATGTCACTATATGTTGTGACTCATACTCCTACTCGTACTCATACTTAGAACGGCCTCCGAGCAACGGTAATTGACTTGATACCGCCAGTCAAATAGTCAGCCAGCATGGCCATACTATCGGGTGCGTCGTCGTGGAGGTTCTTCGTGGTGAAGGAATAGCCGGTCAGCTCGTTCATGGCCCGAGTGTAGCCGCTGTCTCGACAGCCCACGGCGCGGAAATAGAAATTTCGGATATCGGGAGCATACTGCTCGATCCGTGCCATTTTCGCCTGGGTCGTGGGGGCTTTCTTTACGCTCATGTTTATCGAATAACCATACTCGTTTTTCAACGTCTTATGCACGTCGTCGGAATATTCGTCACCACCGTTGTTAGCCTCGGTACGGCCCATTCTGATTTTGTGCTGGATGATTTTGCCAACCACACGAGGCTTCGTCACCGTCTTGTCTCGCTTGTCGAACAACCAATCCTCGATATACACATCCCTGCCATACACATAGGCGATGGGCATACTCAAACTGTCCCCCCCACCCCATGCCACGTCGTTCACAAATACGATGTTATCCGGCTCGCCATCCGGGAGTACACCGTTGTAATACTTCAAGCTGTCAGCAGGGAACACCAAGCCTTCCTTCTCAATGCCATGCTGCATGAACAGACACTCGAAGTCAGCGCTGTCAATGGTGTTCTTAATATCACGAATCTTCTCAGTGGTATAACGGTCGGGATGGTCATACTCGAAATTACT
>JAEIGA010004086.1_pt1 | contig 22590 bp, 21 predicted proteins | sample 9270691 | NCBI WGS metagenome assembly JAEIGA01 (sample SAMN17057246, study PRJNA624740) | gut metagenome | biome: biome; isolation source: fecal sample | host: Bos grunniens | place: China: Xizang | collected 2019 | reverse complement strand
TGTCCTTGGTTTCCATAACTTTCTTTCCTTATTTCAAAAAGAAAGTGTCAACCTATCATAAAACGGGACACTAATCACTAGCGACTAACGACTAGCGACTAATCGCTGATTGCGAAGGTAAAAAATGTGGTATAATACACGAAATTTAGATTAGGAGATATAGAAGATATGAAGACAACACAAAAAAATTTGGACAATAGCCAAGTAAAACTCACGGTTGAACTCGACGCAGCCGAGGCAACAGCTGTTATCACAAAAGTTGAAAAGCAGTTTATGCGCGAGGCGCAGATTCCCGGATTCCGCAAGGGAAAAGTTCCGCTCGAACTTATTCGCCGCCAGTTCTCCAACGTTCTTGAAGAAGAGGCGAAAAAGGAAATGTTCAGAGAGTATTATTCTCAGGCCGTCAATGCGGAGAAAATCGAAGAGGTTGCTCTCGCAGATGTTACAGAAATTAACTTAACGAAGGAAGCTGGTTCATTTGTCGCGACAATCGACGTCAAGCCTGAGTTTAAACTTCCTACATACAAGGGCTTGAAGATTTCTTCTCAGGATGTCACAGTCACCGATGAGGCAGTAGACAATCAGATCGAAAGCCTCCGCAAAGCCTTCGCAAAATTCGAAGACGCCAAGGAAGGTGACGCAGCAGCCAAGGGCGACTATATCCAGATAGATTACAAGGGAACGGTCAAAGGCAAGAGCATTCTCGAACTCAACCCCGAGGCGAAGATCGTCGCGGAGGGAACAGGCTTCTGGACCCAGATTGAAGACGGTAGATTCCTCCCTGAGATCCTTGAGGCCGTCGAAGGAATGAAGATCGGCGAGACGAAGGAAAAAGTCGCAGCCAAGTTTGACAAGGAAACGGCACCTGAAGGGCTTAAGGGCGTGAAGGCGGAATACACCGTCACACTCAAAGCGCTTCGCACACGCATTCTCCCCACCGACGAGGAACTTATTAAAGTAAGAGGAGAAGAGTCTCTCAAGAACATGAAGGCGAAAATGCGCGAGACTATGGAGAAGGCCGCAGTCGAGCGCGAGAGCGTCCGCCGCGAGAATGAAGCTGCCGAGATTCTTATGAAGAAGGTAGATTTTGCAGTTCCGCAGAGCATGGTCCGCAATGCGATGGATAATTATTTAAGCGATCTTTCGCAGCGCGCACAACTCTCCGGAATCGGCGTCGAGTACTTCAAGGAGAACCGCGACAAGATTATGAAGGAGGCGGAGGAGTCCGCTGTAAAGCAGGTCAGGCTCTGGTACGTCATTGAAGCGATTGCAAAGGCTGAAGACATCAAGGTCGAAGACAAAGACAACGGAAACCTCGGCAAGGCGGTAATCGATTTCATTCTTGCGAACGCCAAGAACTAACGCGGCGAAAAGGTGTCATAATAAATAAATTGGAGTTCACTAGCCATGGCTAAATCTTATATGATCCCATACGTGGTGGAACAGACAGGTAAAGGAGAGAGGACGTATGATATTTATTCCCGTCTTCTTCTTGATCGGATAGTTTTCATTTCCGGCGAAGTGAACGATGATATGGCCAACGCCGTCTGCGCTCAGCTTCTCTTCCTGCAGTCGCAGGATGCGGAGAAGGAGATTTCAGTTTACGTGAATTCTCCCGGCGGTAGCGTTACGGCGGGGCTAGCCATTTACGACACCATGCAGTTCATCAAGTGCCCGATTGCAACGTATTGCCTCGGGCAGGCGGCGTCCATGGGAGCCGTGCTTCTTACAGCCGGCACCAAGGGCCGTCGCTTCGCTCTTCCGAATGCGCGAATCATGATTCACCAGCCATGGGGCGGCGCAGAAGGAAAGGCGAGCGATATTGAAATCACGGCGCGCGAGATTCTTCGCCTCAAGGAAGTTTTGAATTCAATTCTTTCCAAGCACTCAGGCAAGAGTATGGAAGATGTTGTGCGTGATACCGACAGAGACCATTTCATGAGTTCCGCAGAAGCGAAGGAGTGGGGACTTATCGACGAAATCGTCACCCCCGATGCCGAAGGAAAGAAAAAGGTATGAGCCGCAGAAAAAAAAACGATGATGAATTAGTGTGCTCCTTCTGCGGGTGTACCGAGGATGAATCTCCCATTTTGCCAGGACCCAACGGTGCAATATGCGTTGATTGCGTCAAGAGGGCAAACGAACTTATATCGCTTCACGAGCAGAGCGAGGAGAAGAAGAAAAATGCTCCTCCTCCAATGCCGCCCGTGCCAACGCCGAAGGAAATTAAGAAGTTTCTCGACAGCCACGTAATCGGGCATGATGATGTCAAAAAGGTTCTCGCCGTTGCGGTGCACAACCATTACCGTCGCATTGAAGCCTCGGAAAAAGCGGCGGCGAACAAGGGTAAGAAACAGGCCCCTGCAGGATATGCCGGGTTTGACAATGTTGAAATTGAAAAGTCCAACATTCTTCTCATAGGCCCTACTGGCTGCGGCAAAACTCTTCTTGCAAAGACGCTCGCGAAAATGCTTGGCGTCCCGTTTGCGATCGGCGATGCAACGGTTCTTACGCAAGCAGGTTACGTTGGTGAAGACGTTGAGAATCTCGTGCGCTATCTTCTCCAGAATGCCGATGGAAATGTTGAGCTTGCAAAGCGCGGCATAATTTACGTCGACGAAATCGACAAGATCGCATCAAAGACCGATAACGTTTCGATAACACGCGATGTCGGAGGCGAAGGCGTGCAGCAGACTCTTCTTAAAATAATAGAAGGGACAATATGCCGCGTTCCTCCGAAGGGAGGGCGCAAGCATCCCGATCAGGAATATATTGAGGTTGATACATCAAACATCCTCTTTATCTGCGGCGGCGCATTCGTAGGTCTTGATAAAATAGTCGCCTCGCGCAAAGGTCGCGGAGTTGTTGGCTTTGGCTCTTCGTCCAACGACGGAGAAGGCAAGAGCGGGGCAAACTCGCAGGATGTGCGCCCCGAAGACCTCGTAAAGTACGGGCTTATTCCAGAGTTCACCGGAAGGTTGCCTGTAATAACCTCCATGAAAGATTTGACGGAGGAAGATCTTGTGCGGATTCTTACCGAGCCTAAAAATTCGCTCGTAAGCCAGTACAAGAAACTCCTTGCGATGGATTCGGTTGAACTTGAGTTTGAACCGAAGGCTCTTAATTGCTTGGCAAAGGCTGCCCTCGAGCGCGGAACAGGTGCGCGCGGGTTGAGAGCAGAGATGGAGCGTCTTATGACAGACATTATGTACGAGGCTCCCGGCAACGAGAAAATGAAAAAGGTCGTCATAACCGAGGCAGATGTTCTCGCTTCAACGGGGGCATAAGGAATTTACCCGGAGGGAATTAATGCAACTTCAGCTTCTAAAATCGAAACTTCACAGAATCGAGATTACCGAGGCTTGCCTTGATTATGAGGGGTCGCTTACGCTTGATCCAGATGATATGGAGGCGGTGGGGATTTATCCATACGAGAAAATTCTCTGCGCCAACGTAGAAAATGGAAACAGGTTTGAGACGTATGCCATCGAAGGTAAGCGCGGAAGCCACGTTTGCTGTTTAAATGGTGCAGCTGCACACAAGGGGAAGGTTGGCGATAAGCTTATCGTGATGAGCTTCGGCACATTTTCTCCTGAGGAGGCTGCGACATGGCAGCCTAAAGTCAAGCACTTCTAACCCTTGCGCCGCGAGAGGCGTTGTGATATAATCGGCGGTAATGATGAAAAAAGCGTTCACATTGGTAGAGCTTCTGGTCGTTGTCGTTGTGATAGCGATCTTGATGGCTGTAACTTTTCGCATCGTCGGCGTCGGAGAAGAGGAGACTTCTCGCAGCAAAACTGTTGAGAGAATGCATGCGCTTGAAACGTGCATCAGCGGGTATTTCGCCGCGTTCGGTTCATACCCGCCCGTGCGTCTTCACGGTAGCCGCAACATTTTCTATAAAGTAAATCAGCAGGGCATACAGGTTGTAGAAGAAGAGCCTGAGTATGGTGTCTTTAATTGGATAAAAGTTCATGCGGCATGCCGCAGTCAGCCTATGGCGATGAACTATCCCTTCAAGGAAAAAACTTGGACAAAAATCAAAAAGACTTCAGCCCTTGTGCAAAAAATGTACAATAAGAAACACGGCGGTCTTGCAGAAGTGGCCAGCACAGGGTTTGACGCTTTACAGACACCTGCGCAGTTAACATCAAAGTCAGATGAAGATGAGTGGACTCATTGTAATTTGTTTAGATTTGGACTAATGAGTTTTCTACTGCCTCGCTTTATGATTATGATGCAAGGGTCCGACACTTCAATTTACGATAAGTTTATGCAGTGGGGCGAGAACAATAATGTTCCATGCAAGTTTGAAGATGGTGTCCCGTATGAAAATTGGGAAGATATAGCAAAGCAGGTAAAACCACCTTCTGCCACCAGCGATGAGATAAACGATGAGCTTTGGAAAGTTGCGCTTTTGCCTTCACAGATAATTACATCAAGGTGGATTGCTTGCCTAGAAGGTGTCTGCCAAGTGCAAACTCCTGATATGAAGGATTTTAAGGTATGGGGCGTAAATATAGTAGCAGAAGACAGCCAAAGCAGCCTTACGCAATCGGGGCTTACAACACAAATAAATTGTCCGTGGAGATACCCGCCGATATTCTCATCGGGAGATTTGCAAAGCGAGAAAAACGGTTGGACGCAGGCGTATGCGCTTGACGGAATTTCATGCCTCGACGGATGGGGCGAGGAGTTCTACTATTATTCGCCCTCTCCACACCAAAGCTACAGGCTTTGGAGTGCTGGAAAGAACATGAAGACATTTCCCCCTTGGATAACTGAAAAGGAAATAGACGAACTTAACTCAAGCTGGGCATCACAGGCGCGTTTATGGAAAAGCGATGATCTTGTTCACATGAGCAATTGATAGGAGAGAGAAAAATGGAAAGAAAAGGTTTTACTCTTATTGAGCTTCTAGTCGTGATAGGAATTATCGCGATGATTACAGGTGTTTCGGTTGCTGGATATTGGCGCTTTATTGGTCGCGCTCAAAACGTCAGGTGTTCCGAGCTCGTCCATCAGACGAAGACGGCGATAGAGACTATTTATCAGAAGACAGATGCCTGGCCGCGTCTTTTCCTTTCCTCAGCACAGTCGGGAGACGGCAAACTTGATGCTCGCACTGCGGCAGCTCTTGCAAAAGAGGGAGTGATGTCGCTTTCTTACAGAACAGAAAAGCGCTCCGACGGCTCATACAACTATGTCCTTAATGGTCACGATCGCTTCGGAGTGGTGACGCCGTGGGCAATGGATTATATTCGCCGTCACGGCAATGGAGCTTCATCAAGTTCTCGTATTCCCACAGGCGGCACGATTGACGATCATACAATCCGTTTCGCAATAGACCTTGACTATGACGGAATAACAGAAACGTCTTTCGGGTACAACGGTTCAACGGCACGAGTACGCTCTCAGTGTTGCGTATGGAGCTATGGCAAGGACGGCAAAAAAGGAACGGAAGATGATATCCGTAGCTGGGCCAAAGGGCAGGAGGTAAAATGATGCGCAAAGGTTTTACAATAATTGAAGTTTTGGTGGTAATCGGGATTATCGCCATATTGGCGACAATCGTAACTACAGTTGCTTCAAGTTCAATAAAATCAAGCAGAACGAAAAGAGCTGTCGTTATGCAGACTGCACTTGAGCAGGCGATAAACGCTTATTATGCACAGGAGGGCGAGTGGCCCAGTCTTATCGAGAATGTAGATACTAACGGTAAGGATGCGTATGAATTTAAAGGGACTCAGGCGGATCAGATTTTCCGTGAGGTTGTAGGCAAGGGTTTCGGGCGCAGCGGAACGAAGTCGATGCTCATCGACGCTTCTGGGCTTTTCGTCTGCGAGGCGGGGTCCGCCGATTCAGGAAGAGCTTTCGGTATCGATTTTACTGCTGCCACCGCCAAGGGCGCAAAGCGGAAAATTCCGCTCTCTCAGATGGCGTTCGGATATCAAGATTCCTCTTCAGGAAAGTTTAAGAGGTTTTTTGTGATATATAACTGCCGCACAGACGCGGTAAAGATGGGGCCTGATTTTTCTAAGTAAAGAGAATATGCGCAAGGCCTTTACATTACTTGAACTTCTTGCCGTCGTCGCCATTATGGGGATGCTCGGTGTTGCGGCCGCCGCAAGTTACGGTGCGCTGACAAACGGTATGAAGGACCGCGGAACTTGTGCCGCGGCAACAGCTCTCTTGCGCGGGGCAAAGGAGCGTGCGCGTATTGACAGAATGCCGACAGTTGTCTACTGCTATAATGTGTGCATCCGCGAAAGTAAGCATCAGGACGATTCAAGTATTGTCGTCGGCAGAATGACGGCAATCCGCCGCGTCGGCCGTATATCTTACATTCGCGACCGTTATCTCTTTGACGAGTTTGCCGACCTTGAAAAGTCGTATGCGTGGACGAATGATGAGAATGAGCTTAACCAAATGCGCGGGCATAGGCTCTTTAAGTATAATGACGAAAGATCTGTCGGAAAGAAAATGGAGTATTCCATCGTTGCAGACGACGTCTACCGCGATGACGAAAGCCAGATGGTAACGACCTTTTCAGGCGGAGTAAACAATCGCACAAACATTTTGCTGAGCGCATTCTACGACCTTGGCACGAGTGACCGTCCGCCTTCCGGAGGGTGGAAGATAGGCGACGGTTATGCCGCGGAATTTGCGGAGTTAGATCTTCCTGAGGGGTATGTTTTCGGTTCGTCGGCGCTTCCTCGAAAAGAGGGGCAGATTTCAGAGTTTGAAGCTATTTGCTTCGACCCTGATGAAGACGCAAATAAAAAAGTAGAGATTTACGTAACGCGCCCAAATGCGCAAGGGCATCCGCAAGCGGTAAGAAAAGCCGGGGAGGCGACAACAGATGATTCAAGGGGCGTATAAGAAAGCATTCACTCTTCTTGAAGTGAACCTCGCCGTATTCGTTATGGCGACGGGCGTTCTTTCAATGTGCGCGCTTTATTCGCTCGGTTTTAGAGAAAACCGTCAGAGCGTTGAAGACGTCGCAGGCATTTCGTATGCAGAAACTTATTTAGCTCCGCTCGTGCAGGGGCTCTCCGCCACGAATATGCCGTGGTCGTCGTGGATTAAAATAGGCGAGGAGCCATCTTCCTCTACGATGTCGAGCCATGATGTTGCCGATGGCGTCTGGCCGGCGAGAGGGTGGGCGGAATACATTGAAAATATACAAGACAGAAGTCAAGTGCGTTTCAGAGTGAGGAGTAATCCGCGAGCGACTGCCGACGACGTGTGGGGTCGGACGAATGCGCAGACTGTTTCTCCGTACAAAGGCTCAAAACCTTCCATCCCGAACGATTTCCATTACGCGCTCGTCGTGACGCGGAGGGGAACAATCATTCAGCTTTCCTTCCGCAGTTCAAGGCGCAGAGACAGTCTCTTCTCGCAGCCGACTTATGTGGCGGAAATTCGTTTTCAGGGAGATAGCGAAAAGTGAAAAAATCTGCAGACATAATCAAAAAGCCGCTTAAGGGTTTCACCCTTGTCGAGCTTCTTGTCGCGTGCTTGCTGCTCTCCATGCTCATTACGGCTCTTACGATGGTATTCAACCAGTCTTCTGTTGCATGGCGTATTGGAGTAGCGGGAGTTGTAAATCTCAACGAAACGCGCAGTGATATCGGAAAGAAGTGCGATGTTTACGATAATATTCTCCCAGGGCTTGTCACAAAGGAGGACACCGGTTATCGTGCCGTCTCGCTTTGGAAGGATGGTGTTTTAAGAACTGACCGCGCGTTTGAAACTGTTACGGAGAGCGTTTCCTATTCCGACGCAAAGACGGGAAAAAGGCAGAATGTAAAATCTGCGGGAAGCGGTGCTTCAGTATCTCTCTTTACTGTGGGCGTGCGCAGTGCGGGCCCTGACGGCGTTTTCGGTAACGTCGATGATATAACAACTTATCCGGAGGATCCGTAATCATGAAAAGGCGGGCCTTCACATTAATAGAACTTCTCGTAGTCCTGGCTATGCTGGCAATCCTTATGGGTTCAGTTGGCATTAGCACGAATCTTGCGCGCAAGAGGGCGAGGATCACCAAAGCGACGCAGGAGATAAAGGAAATTACGAACGCAATCATCGCGTTTGAACAGTATGCGAAAAACCGCTCTCTCGATGGTTATTCCACAGGCGGCTGGAAGGAATGCTCGGAAAGCGCCATGTCGATGATACTCGGCGGAGAGACAGGCGAGAGCGGAGAGAAAATTCCAGTTCTCTATTCGGCCTCCATCACCTCGGGCGGCAAAATCAAAGACCCGTGGGGCAAGGCGTACGAATACATTATCGAAAAAACGGCGACGCTCAATTCCGGAGAAGGAACGGCCGGGTCTGAGACATCGTATTCAACAGGCGTATTCTTCCCGAATTTCTTCAGGCTTCAGCCTGAGGAGCGCGCAATACCGGAAAGGAAGTGAAGATGAAGAAAAACCTTTCCAGAAAAGGGTCAGCTCTTCTTATTGTGCTCGGCATGCTCGCGTTCATGGTGATCTCATCCGTGAGCTTTGCCGTTTTCATGCGTGAGGGGCGCAAGCCTTCAAGCTATTTAAGGAGGTCTTTAACTTCGCGCGCGCTTCTTAAGGCGGCGCTTGCAAATGCGATTTCACGTATTGACGGAGTACGCAATGAAGATAGAGACAGGGTGGAAGGTATTTATGACGACTTATACCCTGGCGTGGGGCCTTCGCTTAATGAGATAGATGCAGAAAACGGCGGGCTTTGGATAAACAGAGTCTTTATGCCTTTCGGTCAGACGGACACAGACTATACAGTTTCCACATTGACGTTTGAGTCTCTTGCGTATTTGCCTCCTGCAATAATTAACGAAGTGCGCGTTCTTTCGCGCAGGACGAATACGGCGAAATGGAAGAACTTGTCTTACGACCTTGGCCGTTATGCATTCTGCGCCGTCGATGTTTCTGACTGTTTTGACATAAACAAAGTTCGCGCCAACGAGCGGCGTACGAGTGCGTCGAATCAGAGATTTAACATGTCGGCGCTCTTCCCTGATAATGCGGCTGAGCTCGATCAAGTTCTCGATAAGGTTATAAGTGAGACGCCGAATTCATTTATTTCAATGGCCGACTTTAACGTTGTCGCGGGCAAGGGCTGTCCGTTCGCTCCGTGGATGGATTACGTAGGCAGCAGCGGAACACAGATTTACAACAAAGACGATTATCTTTCTGTCTCGAACGCGCTTTTCATTACTGATACGTGGTTTCCGCCGACGAACAATCTCGGGAATGTAAAAAAGAAAGTTTACAATCTTGAGGCGGGCGAGAAGAACCAGCCGTGGAGAACATTTGACGCATCTTCTGCGGAAGACGCTCTTGATACTTTAAATGATCCTGGCATAGGAGCCGCTATATTTAAAATGCTCCAAGGTGTCGGCATTGCGTGTCTTTACGATTATCTCGACGAAGATCAAATTCCGCTCTCCTACTGCATGCCTTGCACGGAGACGGCTCCTATGGTCTGCGCGCTTGGAATCGATAAGCAGACTTGCCCGATCAAGATTGCGTTTAAGACGGCGCAGGTCTCCACCGGAGATTATGGACCGATGGTGATGATAAGCGGAGTGAAGAAGCCGAAGTATACGGTTACTGTAAAAAAATGCACTCTTGATGTAAAAATTCCTGAGCTCTCAGCGAACGGCGTCGTAGCGTTTCCTTTCAAGCGAGTTCATGTGAAACAAGGGTATAAGACTCAATTTTCAGGTGAGGCGCTCTTCCGCGTTTTCTTTGCGCCAGTTGATGCCCAAAGCCGCCTTATTGCGGGAGATAACGCGGTGCATCCGCCACTTCAGGGGAAAAAGTGGAACTCTCTTCCGCAAGGGTGGCAGAACGGCGTTTTTACGGCACACGCTTCATCAATCAAAGGCGAGCTTTCGTTTTCAAAAGAGATATTGCTGCAGGAAGATGCGCTTGGCGAGTTTAGTGCATCAGCTGAATCAAACGATCCCAACGCAGAATTGCCCGTTTTTTACATAGTCGAACAAACAGACAATCAAAACGGAGGGACTGATGGCTGGTACAGCCTTGACGGCCTTAAGGCAGATCCTAAGCTTTTTCAGCCGCGCGAGAAAAACGGAGAAATCTGCAAATGGTGGACAGATCTTTTAAATGCTGCGGCGGAGCAATTGCCGGAACCGGCAGGAGGAGCGTGGACAACACTGCCATCGGGGCAAGGTAGGAGCGCACAAGCTGCGCTTAATGCGCAGGAATTTGTGCCGCACGTCGCTGTTTGGGTGAGACTCTTTAACGGCGATGAAACGTACGATATATCTCCCGCCCGGCCGGAGGATGATGAGATTTATGGAGACAGAAATCTTCCGCAGCTTAAGGAATGGATAGACCCTGTGGCGGGCGGCGATGGTAATTCTCCTATACTTGAGTTTGAGGGCGACACTAAAATCAAACTTGACATGACTGCTCTCGCCGCGGATTTCGCAGAAGGCAAGGATGTTGATTTTACACAATGGAACAGGCTTTATGTTGCCGATCCAAGGTATAACTTCGCGCCAGAGAATTGGTACGCAGCAAAAGAGAATGACTCCAACATCAAAAAGATTGATTGGCTCAATTCAATAAAATCGATTCTGGGCAATGCAGGACGCGACCGTGATATCTTCATGTTCACGAGCGATCAAGAATATCTCCAGTCGATAGGAGAGTTAGCATTCATTCCTCGCGTGGGTGACGCGGATACTGCAGGCAACCAGATTAACCGCCATTACATTCAGTATACCGATTTTAACGGAAAGAGTTTCAGTACGAGAAAAGGGAATACTCCGCCTCTGAGCGATCTCGGGCAGGAAGAGTTTTACTGGAGGACTTACGCCGCGTACAACAACGGGGACGGAGTTGATGGAATTTATACTTTAAGAGAAGGCGGAACGCGTGCCAATGACGGCGTTGAATGTGAAATTACAGCAGGGCAGAACGATTTCCGCGCAAATCCCTACTCTCAAGATCCTCGCATCATGGCGGCAGTAGTCGAAAGTACGCCTTTTGACTTTTTTGCGGCGAGCACGAATGAGCTTAATACTCTCTACTCAAATCCTGAAGAGGCGACTCCAAAAGACGCAGAACAATACGTATTTACGGGGAATAAGCAAAATCAAAATTCAGCAGGGTACATAGAGGGATTTTCTGGAATTGCCGAAGGGCTTAGGCGCTCGTTCATAAATGCGGCGAAAGACTCCAATGCAAAGACTGGTAAGAATATGAATTGGGAAGGAGTCTATGATAATCTCCCTTGGAAGAGTAACAGCACAGGCGATGACCAGGATGATTTTCTTGGCATAACTCTCGAGGAGCCTCTTTATGGTGTCGACCGCAAGTTCCTCCACGCATTCTGGCGCGACTGCTTCCAAAACCGTCAGCAACTCTTTCTTGTGTTCATCAGAGCCGAACCACTCACCGTGGGCGGCATGGGATTTGGCTCTCTTGCGGCAACGCAGCTTGGAGCAAGAGGAGTGGCTCTCGTGTGGCGCGACCCGCTTCCGCCTGTTAAAAACCGCGACCAGCGCAAGGCTCGTAATCAGCTTACGCGACCTAACCAGTGGCGCGAGATGTTTGAGCAGTCCGGTCCTCACCGCACTCGCATTCTCTTCTACCATCAAATAGATTAACGCAAATGAAAAAAGCCTTCACACTCGTTGAAATGCTTGTGGTCATCGGGATCATCGGCATACTCCTTGCCATACTTATCGCGAATTTTTCGGGAGCGTCGGAATCGGCGAATGCCACGAAATGCATGAGCAATATGCGCTCGCTTTGTACGGCGGCAAATGCGATCGCTATGTCTTATAGTCAGTATCCGCTTGCGGGAACTTGTTATCGCATAGGTTATGATAGCGAAGGAAATGATGTTGAAGAGCCTATGCCTGCATGGATAAGTTTTGACAGGTCGAAAAATGTTGTTCCATGCTATGGCACGGGCAGCCCTGATGATGATATGTACGCGCTCACGAACGGCACCAAGGGCGCATTTTGGAAGGCGGCCGGGGCAAACACAGAGGTGTATCGTTGTCCGACATTCACAAAGAATTTTATCGAGAAGAAGGGTAGGCAGCCGCTTTTCTCTTATGCGATGAATGCAGGGCAGAGCTACAAGTGCGGATTTTATGCAAATGATTCTTTTGACTACCAGTCATGGCATTCTTCCCTTCCGCTTCTTGTTAATTACGGGGTGTACAACCGTGCTGACCGCATGATTATGTTTGCGGAAATTCCTATTCGCGAAAGCTGCCAGTACGATCCTCTTGCACAGAAAGAGACTTGCGACTGTGCGCTTGAGGTCAATATGAAGATAGGCGGAAAGCAGTACGGCAATTCTTCCATCAAGAGCCGCACAGAGGCGATAGGTTTTGTCCATAAGGATTCGAGAAAACGTTATTACGGCCATGTCGCGTTTGCCGACGGCCATGTCGAGAGGTTGATGGCGCCTCCTGCCCGAGGCTTGAAAGAAGACGCTCTTACCGCACACCTTTGCAGAGGTGAAGATTGCGCATACGAGACAGACGGTTATCACCTTGTCGCTCAGCTCGAAGAAGAAGAGGAAGAGAGCGAGTAAGAAAGTTTAAAAACAAAATAGGTAAAATAATTATGAAGTATAAAGCGATAGTAAGTTGTGCATTTGTGGCGGCTGCCGCTTCGCTTCAGGCGAACGTCGCCACAGTTGACTTTGCCTGCGAGACGGGAGGCATTCGTCCGGAACTACATTCGTCCGGATGGACGCCTCGCATGACGGCAATGTCGCAAGGAGTTAATCCTGATGTTGCGATTATTAAGTCGATGGGGTTTAAATCTGCGAGAACTCACGACTGGGCGTTAGTCAACACCGGGCAGAGAGTCGTTGATACTCATTTTATTTTCCCTCTCATGCACCTCGATGCGAACGATCCGAAAAATTACGAGTTCGCTCCGACAGATTATCTTCTCGGTTTCACGCGCGAGACGGGGCTTGATATTTTCTACAGGCTTGGAACTTCAATTGAACACACAGGGCCTAAGGTTCACTTCAACGCCTCAATTCCTGAAGACTTTAATAAGGTCGCAGACGTTTTCGCCGGTATTGTCCGCCACTACAACAGAGGCTGGGGCAAAAACGGAAAGAAGTGGGGCATCAAGTATTGGGAAATCTGGAATGAGCCGGACGGATGGAACAACATGTGGGTGATGCCTGGCGGCGACACGGAGGAGAACGACAAAATCCGCCGCGCGAAGTTCTGCGAGTTTTACGCGCTATGCATCAAGCGCCTCAAAGGTGAGTTCGGCGATGAAATCAAAGTCGGCGGGCCTGCGCTCTGCTCCATGAACGAACCGTACATCAAGGAGCTTTTTGCCGCATGCAAAAAATTAGGCGTCGCGCCTGATTTCATCAGCTGGCATTATTACGGAGACAATCCGAAGGAAGTGATGGATGCGGCCGAGAAGGCACGGAAAATTTGCGACGAGGCAGGCTTTACAAAGTGTGAGCTTATCATCAACGAGTGGCATTATATGGGCTGCCGCTGGAGAGACTTGAGAAGCGCGAACCCTGCTGTGTCTGCTCTTTGCCAGGAAGGACCTACGGGGCATAATAATATTGACTCTGCCGCGTTCACGCTCGCTACGCTTTCGCTCTTCCAGACTTCAAAATACGATCAGGCGTTTTACTACGGCTGCAGCCACGGCGGGCACTGGGGGTATATGAACAGCACCCGTCAGTTCAACAAGAACTATTATGCCTGCCGCCTCTTTGGGGAGATTGTGAACAATTACACGAAAATCTGCAAGTCTGAAGTTTTGAAGCGCAATTACTACGCGCTTGCCGTAAAAGGCGCAGACAAGAACAAGGCTCTTTTGCTCGTCGACTTCCGCAATACGGATCAGCTTATCAAGATTAAGGTAGACGGAGTTCAAAAAGGTGCTAAGGTTCGCGCAATCGCGCTTGACCACACGCGCGACAATTTCCCGTGCGATGTGACGTTTGAAGACGGCGTTCTTACGCTCGTCAAGCCAGATAAATTTTCTGCCGCGTTTTACGTAACATTCAAGTGAGAGAAAAATGAATAAGGTAATAATTACAGTCGTCGGCGTCGATGCGGTGGGGATCATCGCAAGCGTCAGCAATTATCTCGCCAAAAACAAAGTCAACATTCTCGATATTTCTCAGACTGTCGTTGGCGGATTTTTCAACATGATGATGGTTGCGGACGGTTCGGCATCAGAAAAGAAATTTGATAAACTCTGTGCCGATCTTTCACGCGTAGGTCAGACGCTTGGCGTTGAGATACGCTGCCAGAAGTCTGAGATATTCGAGAAGATGCACCGCGTGTGAGGTTTTGAAAAATGATCAACCTCAGCGAAGTTATTGAGACGAACAGAATGATTCTCGAGGAGAACCTCGATGTCAGAACTGTAACAATGGGCATTTCGCTTCTCGACTGCGCCGATTCGTCGCTTGAGAAAACGTGCTCGAACATAGAGAAGAAAATCACGCGTCTTGCAGGCAATCTCGTAAAGGTAGGCGATGATGTCGGCCGCGAGTTCGGCGTGCCGGTAGTGAACAAAAGAATTTCCGTCACTCCCATCGCGCTTGTCGGATCTTCATGCTGCCGCAAGAAAGGCGATTTCGTTCGCATCGCGAAGACGCTTGACCGCACGGCGTGCCGTCTCGGCGTGAATTTCATCGGCGGCTACTCTGCAATCGTTTCGAAGGGAATGACGGCGTCGGATGAGCTGCTCATCCGCTCAATTCCCGAAGCGCTCGCTAAGACAGAACGCCTATGCTCATCAGTCAATGTCGGCTCCACGAAAACAGGCATTAACATGGATGCCGTCCGTCTTATGGGCGAGACAATCAAGGAGGCGGCGTATCTCACGCGCGAGCGCGATTCTATCGGTTGCGCGAAACTCGTAGTCTTCTGCAATGCTCCAGACGACAATCCTTTTATGGCAGGTGCGTTTCACGGAGTCACCGAGGGAGACGCCGTAGTGCACGTAGGCGTTTCCGGTCCCGGCGTGGTGCATCGCGTTCTCGCCTCGTCCTGCCGCGGAGTTGATTTTGAAACTCTTTGCGAGACAATTAAACGCACGGCGTTCAAGATTACTCGCGTCGGTCAACTTGTTGCGCAGGAAGCGGCATCACGTCTTGGAGTGCCTTTTGGAATTATCGATCTTTCTCTTGCTCCGACGCCTGCGGTGGGTGATTCCGTCGCCGACATTTTAAAGGAAATCGGGCTTGAGCATCCTGGTGCGCCGGGAACGACGGCGGCGCTTGCACTTCTTAACGATCAGATCAAGAAGGGCGGAGTTATGGCGTCAAGTTACGTCGGCGGGCTTTCCGGCGCGTTCATTCCAGTTTCGGAAGATCAGGGAATGATTGATGCCGTAAACGCTGGTGCGCTGACGATAGAAAAACTTGAAGCGATGACGTGCGTCTGTTCCGTGGGGCTTGATATGATTGCAATTCCGGGTGACACTCCCGCCTCTTCCATCTCCGGCATCATCGCCGATGAAGCGGCAATCGGTATGGTCAATCAGAAGACTACTGCAGTCAGGGTCATTCCCGTCGTCGGCAAAAAGGTGGGTGACACCGTCGAGTTCGGCGGTCTTCTCGGATATGCGCCGATCATGAAAGTTTCTTCGTTCTCGTGCGAGAAAATGATTGCGCGCACTGGGCGGATCCCCGCGCCCGTACATTCATTTAAGAATTGAAAACGGTTTTTCTATTCGTGGACGGACTTGGGCTTAGGCCCCCTGCGGCGGACAATCCCGTCAATGCCGAGGTCTGTCCTACGTTGTGTAAACTTATTGAGCGGCATTGCAAGCCCATCGACGCTTGCCTTGGAATAGAAGGTGCGCCGCAGTCTGCTACGGGGCAGGCGACGATGTTTACGGGAGTAAACGCAGCAGCTGCGATGGGCAAGCACTGCGAAGGCTTCCCGGGGCCAGCGCTTCGCGCCATCGTCGAAAAGAATAATATCTTTCTCGAGCTTAAGCGACGCTCGCTCACTGTAAAATTTTCCGACGCCTATCTCGTCGACGGAGTGGACGAGCTTGAAATGCGCAGGTTCAAATCGGTGACGACTGTAATGGCCCTTACTTCGCCCGAGACGATTTCAACGATCGACGATCTCGTTGAAGACAGGGCGCTAGTGCAGGACATTACGCGCGAGACGATTCAGGAGCGATATCCCGATATCCCCGTCATTCCGCCGCAACGAGCCGCCGAGCATCTTTTCGCTCTCGCCCGCAAATACGATTTCACGCTCTTTGAATTTTTCCAGACCGACGTGGTGGGGCATTCGATGGATTATTCGCGAGCGTGCGCCGTGCTGAGAGTCTACGACAGATTTCTTTCCGCGCTTTTGATGTATGCAGATGCGGCGAAGCTTACGATAGTTCTTACGTCCGACCACGGCAATATCGAAGAGATGCTTTCGCGAACGCATACTCGAAATGAAATTCCGTTTGTCGCCTACGGGCCGAAGGAGGATTTTCTGCGTGAGAAAGTAAACTCCCTTTGCGATGTGACGCCGGCAATTCTTTCAGCCATAGATGAAGAGTTAAAAGGTGGTGCGCGATGAAACTTTTTCTCAATGCAATAGATGTTGATTGCATCATTGGCGATCTTCCTGAGGAACGCAATTTATTGCAGAGACTTAAGGTGGATGTCGAGCTTAAGATTACGGACGGCGCCGCAACAACAGACGCGCTTGAAGATACTGTCGATTACGCGTCATTAACTTCAGCGATACGCGATGCGCTCATTTCAGCTCAATGCCGAATGATTGAGCGTGCGGCAAAGATCGTCCATGATGTCTGCATGGCGCAAAAAGGAGTTCTCTCGGCACGTGTGCGCGTCGAGAAGGGAGGGGCGGTCGAGCATCTTCAGTCTGCCGCAGCGGAGTATTTTTAAAGGTTATTTTTTAAGGGAGAAATATGAAGAGATTTTTTACTGTAGTTCTTTCCGCCTTGTCAGCATCAGCATTCGCGACAGAGAAAATTATTTTGTCGCAGTACGATCTTTCTGACCGCGCAAGCGAATGCGGCGAAGTTCGCGTAGGCGCAACGTTCTCCGGTGGCGGAACGATGATGGTTGACGGGAAGGGGTATTGGACCGGGCTTATGACGTGCCTTGGTATGCACGCTAATTCTCACTTGACAGTTTCTCTCGGAGAGGGTGCGCTAAAACTTGAAACGGACTGCGCCGTTGACGATAGAGGACTTGATGGATTTGCCCAGTTTCAGATTCTTCTTGACGGAAAGGTTGTTGCAGATTCAGGGCGCGTTACGCGCAGCGATAAAGCGAAGCATTTTTCTGTAGACCTTAAGGGAGCAAAAACTCTTACGTTCAAGGCGTTGGACGGCGGCGACGGGATTAACGGAGATCATTGCAATTGGGTCAATATCCAAATCGATTATGAAGACGGAAAATTTCCGCCCGGCGATGTGCGCACAGTCTCGCCGCATCAGCTCGGCATTCTTACGCCGAAAGCAGGGCCCGCTCCGCGCATAAACGGACCGAAGGTTTTTGGCGTAAGGCCAGGACGCCCGGTTCTTTATCGTCTCCCCGTCACAGGTTTAAGGCCGATGGAGCTTTCAGCCCGCAATCTGCCTCAAGGCCTTATATTCGATTCTAAAAGCCAAATTCTTTCAGGCTCTCTCGAGAAGCGCGGCGAGTACGAAATTATCTTTTCAGCAAAGAACGAGAAGGGTTATGCCGAGCGTAAGTTCACTCTCAAGGTGGGCGACAACATTTGTCTTACGCCAGCGCTTGGCTGGAATTCTTGGAATGCGTTTGGTAACGACATTTCGGCGGAGAAGGTTGTCGCGGCAGCAGAGGCGATGGTTTCAAGCGGTCTTGCCGATCACGGCTGGCGTTACATCAATATCGACGACTGCTGGCAGAATTTCTGCAAGAAGTCTGACGGCAAGAGTAAGTCGGAAGATTTCAATGGACCGGAGCGTCTCTCTGATGGGACGATTGCGACTAACCGCCGCTTCCCGGACATGAAAAAAATGACTGACCGGATTCATGCGCTCGGGCTAAAGGCGGGGCTTTATTCTTCGCCCGGACCTTGGACGTGCGCACGTCACACGGGTAGCTTCGGTTATGAGGCGAAGGACGCAAAGACTTTTGCCGAGTGGGGTTTTGATTTTCTCAAATACGATTGGTGCTCTTATTGGAAGAAGGAGTTCGGAAAAGGTGTATGGAAAACAATGCCTCCTTATTGGATCATGGGAAAGGCTCTTAAGCAGCAAAAGCGCGATATCGTTTTTTCTCTCTGCGAATATGGAATGGAGACGCCTGGGCTATGGGGCAATTTAGTTTACGGCCACAGCTGGCGTACGACGGGAGACGTATTTGACATTTGGGAATCGGTGGCAAGCGCGATAGAATGTCAAAAGCCCCTGTTTCCGTATTCGCGACCAGGCTCCTACAACGACCCCGACATGCTCTGCGTGGGACCTGTGAGATTCAACGACTTCAAGGGCTCGCGCCTTGCGCCGAACGAGCAGTATACGCACATCTCTCTTTGGGCGCTCATAGCCTCGCCGCTCATGATAGGATGCGATATGACGAAGCTTGATGAGTTTACTTTGTCGCTTCTTACCAACGATGAAGTTCTCGACATCAACCAAGATCCCCTCGGCCTTGGCGCCGGTTGCGTTGCCGAAGGCGACGACTGGGAGATATGGGCGCGTCCTCTCGAAGACGGTTCGATCGCCGCAGGGCTTTACAACAAGTCTCTTCGCGAGCAGACGATTGTTATGAATATGTCGGAGCTCGGCATGGAATGCAAGTGGCGCGTCCGCGATGTGTGGAGGCAGGCAGATGAAGGAGTGTTTCTCGGAAAGTACGAACACACCGTCCCTGGCCACGCAACACACCTTGTCAAATTTACACCGCTTGAGTGCGCATGTCTCCGCGACGGAATGGTTGATATTCGCGATAACGCATGGCGCCTTATTTTCAAGAAGGACGGTGCTCCGCGTGAGATGCTGAGAAGGTAATTAAGAAATTTAAGGAAGTAAAAAAAATGAACGGCAAAAAATTATTGACAGTTTTTCTCGTAGCGGTAGCTTGGTTTTGGACGGCGTATGAATGCGATACGATCGGCATTGATGTATTTGATATGCTCCTCAAGCGTTTCCCTGGACAAGTATGGATTATGGCGGCCGTTCTAACGTACCTTACTGTAATTTGGATGCCGAAGAATCTTTTGACGCGCGCGATTATGGGGCTCTTTATGCTTATCCCAGCGGAACTGTTTAAGTTCACTCGCCCCATCCTTCCGGAGTCGGGTTTCGCGCCCGTTCATATAATTGTTGGCCTTGCATACGTCCTTGCGATTATCGGAATGTACGGAATGTTCTATCCTTGGAGGATAGAAGCGGCCCTTCGCAAGATCGGAATTATTCGCTCTTCAACTTCTAACGAGTGATAGAAATTCTCTTTGCGGCAGGAAAATTTTGTCGCAGGAGGGTTTTCAAGTTATCTATATCGCTTGTTAATAAGTTGTAAATTATTGTTGATAGGGCTTGATTTCCTAATGTGAAATTTGATATTATTCAACAAAATAATGGGAGGATTGTATCTAATTACAATTAGAACATGTCGGTAAATATGAAAAGTGCGAGTAGATATCTCGTGCTGATTGCGCTTGTCGCGATCAGCAGTGTTGTCGTTTTTATGCTTTGCCGCAGTAAAGATGAAGTGTCTAAATCTGCCCCTTCAGCGCAATCTTATGAAGAGAGAAAATCGCAATTTGATGTTGCCATGAAAGAGCGTCGCGAGGAGCGTCTTGCCCTTGCGCGCAAGCGAGAGAAAATAAACGAAGAGCTTAAGAAGATAGTTGATACCGCGCGTGCGGAATTGGGCGCGAAGGCGACAGACGAGGAAGTGAAAAAGCATCTTGAAAAAAATCCCGAATGGGTTTCGCTTTACAAGAAGGCCGAAGACCTCGGCCGTGCTCTTGCCGATGCGCGAGGCAAGACGATGAAAGTGATGCGCGAATATAAGGATGTCGCGACAGCGCAGCCGTCTGAAAAAAGTGATTTGAAATGATTATGAATACGAATTTCTTTAACAGGAGGAATAATATGAAGAAGTGTTTTGCCGCTCTTGCCGCTACAGTTTTTGCTGTGCTCGGGGCAAGTGGAGCGGGCGATAGTCGTTATGGTGATATTCGTTCCGTCGAAGCTGTCGGAAATACGGCTCAAGGGTTTATATATCCTAACCAAACTTCTCCTCATAAGGTTGGCGAGACGTTTTATATCCTTGTGCGCCTTCTCAACGAGGATCATCGTGACAATGTGGCAGTCCACGAGTGGCAGATAAAACAGAGTGCTTCAGGTGTCGCTCTCGGCGATTATCAGGCTACTGTCTACTGGCCTGGCCTTAGAATCGCAATCGGCTCTGATCTCGTAACGGCTCAATTTACCACGGAAGGCCCAGAAGGTCAGTATTCCGGTCCTAACGGAGAGTTTGCATATTATACGGATTTGTACTTTAAATATACAGTTAAAGAAGGTCAGCTCGGCCTTCCTGTGCGCCTTGTCGATTCGAAGGATAAGATTATCGACTCTGCCGCCGTTGGCCTTGGTCAGTACAGCTTGCAGTTTGTCAACGTGAACACGGTCAACGGTTTGACTGGAAGATATTGGGATCTCGTCAACGATCAGGGGACAAAGGCTGAATTTTGGTTTGGTCCCCAGACTCCCGACCCTGAGCCTGCAGGCTATCCGAGCTTTCCGTCCGGTTCGCAGCACCTTGAGACGAGGCACCTTTATCCTGGTGTTTTCGTCCAGACGATCGATTTCCATCAGACTTATGCCGATGAGGGCGCTGCCGGCGGGCCGATTTGGCGCGATGTCTATCAAGGTCTTTCAGACAGCGTAGGTCTCGACCCCTCAATTGTTGGTACGGCCGATGAGGAGGGCGAGGCAACGACAGTTTATGTTTGGAGCGAAGATGAAAACATCGTTTCAATCGACGGCATTGTTGGCGAGACTGTCAGTTACGAGGTTGAGGGTGTTGCCGTTACACACAAGGTGTACCCAATTTCCCTTACGTCGAGCGGTCTTGCGTCGTTCAAGTTAAAAGGTGGCATTTCCGCTCCTGAAGGCGCTGTTACGAACATTGTTCTTTGCGCCACAAAGAAGCCTGCAATCAACGCTGCAGGGCAGATTGTCGCAGGGTCTACCGTCACGCGCCGCGTCAGAGTAATCGGTGCGCCCGATCCGTTTATCACCCTTTCCGATGCGGAAGGCAATAGATCCGTTCCGCTTGAAGCTACGAGCGCATACACCACGGGAACGCGCATGAAAATGACGTTCTCCAAGTCCTTTGACGCCTCTGACGTCAAGGTGAAGCTTTTGATGAATGTCGGCACGACGACGATAGATCCCGTCGCCGAAAAGTATATCTTCATTTCCGATTCTGAAGGTGCCGACCCTGAAAGCACCACTTCGCTTACGGAAATTACGATGCCTAAGGGTGAGCGCGAGGCGTACTTCTACATTTACGCCTTGGGTACTTGCAAGGAGCTTAAGTCGACTGGAATTACGATCACCAACGTCATTGACGCAGCTGCCTACCCTGAGGCGTTTGAGCAGTTTAAGGAAGGTAGCCACCGTCCTGTGACTGTCAAGGTGACAGACCAAAAACCGGTTGTTACAGCTTCAATGCCTTCATCGGGATTCAAGAACGACAAGGTTAATGTCGATGTGATGATTTCCGATAACTGGCGCGATCTTTCAACAAACAATACGAACGGTTATAAAGTCGTAATCTACCTCGGCGGCTCCAAGGTTTGCGAGACGAATGGCGTTACCTTCTCTGAAAACGAGCAAGTTTCCTTCCCGATTGTGATTCCTGCCGAAGGCAATCCTTTGAGAGGTACGGTGCAGGTTTGGGACCAGATGAACAACGCGAGCGAGAGCGCTGAAATTTCTATTGAAGCTAAGGCTCCGCTTACGGTTGTTGCAGGCTCGTTCTCGTCGACTGACGCGAGCGCTGGAGTTGATAGCGACCCAACGTACGCAGAAGGCCAGACAGTTTATCTGCGCGCCGTCCTTTCGTCTGCATCGGCGACTGAAATGTATGCGTTTATCGTCCCGCTTGATCAGGCGAGCTCCAACCTCATTTCCACCACCGCCACTACTAACGGCCTTAAGATTACGACATCAGGCGCGTATGCCCAGTATTCCGACTACGCCCGCGTCAAGCTTCTCGACGGCGATGTCGAAGGGCGCAAGGTCAATCTCGGAATCGTCCTTAAGGATCGTCAGGATTGGAACGATGCCGCAGGCAATGTCGTCTCTACATATTCTTCGGGCGGCACATGGACGCTCACCGTAACGAACGTGCCCCCGCGCTTCTCTTCTGAAGGAGTTTGGGGTGGCGAGGATACTAACCGCATTGAAGTTGCCAACAACGCAACTTACATGGGTAAGGTCTCCGCAACTACGCCTGTTCAGTTCAATGTGAAAATAGCAGACCCCGGCATTGTTGATCTTACCAACGCAACTGCAAGGGTCAAGTGGACTTGGACGGATGGCCCCGCGGATGAGCGCTACGTTCAGAATA
>JAEIGA010004085.1_pt1 | contig 22592 bp, 11 predicted proteins | sample 9270691 | NCBI WGS metagenome assembly JAEIGA01 (sample SAMN17057246, study PRJNA624740) | gut metagenome | biome: biome; isolation source: fecal sample | host: Bos grunniens | place: China: Xizang | collected 2019 | reverse complement strand
CATTCCATTGCTCCAGTACGATGAGCATAAGCCTGAGGACCTGGACACAGATGGTGAAGACCATGTGGCTGATGAGGTTCGCTACTTCTGTATGAGCAGGCCTATCAAGCCTAGAACGGCAATGGCACCGGATAAGTACAACGAGACTCCTATGGCTATGTTCCTGGACATTCCCAAGGAGGATATCATAGCGGCCCCAAGAAGGCCGAGAATGGAGATTATCGATGGATAAGAAGAAAGACCTCAAGGTGGTTAACTCCAAGCAGGAGCAGGACATCCCTATGGAGGAGCAGATGGCTCGTAGACAGTCTGCACCTCGTCCTACACCTCGGAGCGAGTTCCAGAAGATGCAGATGGTACGGCCCCAGCAGGTTCCGATGGGGGCTATGGATGGCTTTAAGGCACTGGCACAGGTCATTGGTAGAGAGCAGGTACAGGCAGCTCAGCAGACCCTCAACAAGTACAAAGAAGGCAAGAAGAACCTGGAAGACCGAATCGTGCAGAACGAGCAGTGGTTCAAGCTCCGCCATTGGGAGTGCATGAGAAAGAGCAAAACCAATCAGGTGGAACCCTCTTCCGGTTGGCTGTTCAACTCCATTGCGAACAAGCACGCAGATGCAATGGATAACTTCCCATCTCCTAATGTCCTCCCAAGGGAGGAAGGAGACAAGGGAGAGGCTGAGATGCTTACCTCCATCATTCCTGTAATTCTGGAGCAGAATGACTTTGAGGAGACCTATGACAATGTCTGGGACTACAAGCTCAAGGCAGGTACCGGCATCTATGGTGTCTTTTGGGACAAGGACAAGTTGAACGGCCTCGGTGATATCACCATCAAGAAGGTAGATATCATCAATCTGTTCTGGGAAAGCGGCATCACTGACATTCAGAGATCTCGCAACTTCTTCCATGTGGAGCTGGCTGACAACGATCTTCTCATTGGTACATATCCCCAGCTTGAGGGGAAACTGGGCACATCCACAATTGATATCAGCAAGTACATCTATGACGATGCTGTTGATACCAACAACAAGTCCGCAGTTGTGGACTGGTACTACAAGAAGAACCAGAACGGAAAGATCGTGCTGCATTACTGCAAATATGTTAACGATGAGGTTCTGTTTGCCACGGAGAATGAGCCTGAGAAGTACCCCAACGGCTGGTATAACCACGGCTTGTACCCCTTTGTGTTTGACCCTCTGTTCTCAGTAGAGGGCACTCCCTGTGGCTTCGGCTACATTGATGTGGGCAAGAGCGCACAGGAGTACATCGACAGAGGCAATCAGGCCATTATGCAGAATATGCTGGCCAATGCAAAGCCTCGTCACTTCATCCGTTCCGACGGTACTGTGAATGAGGAAGAGTATGCCGACCTCACCAAGGATTTCATCCATGTGGAGGGCAACCTGGGACAGGATAGCATTCTGCCGGTGCAGGGCAAGCCTCTGAACGACATCTATGTGCAGGTCATTAACAATAAAGTGGACGAGCTGAAAGAGGTCACCGGCAACCGTGACATCTCCACAGGAGGAACCACATCCGGTGTTACTGCCGCATCGGCTATTGCAGCTATGCAGGAAGCAGGTAGCAAGCTCTCCAGAGACAACAACAAGGCCTCTTATAGAGCATTCCGCAAGGTTTGCCTCATGGTTATCGAGCTGATCCGTCAGTTCTATGATCTTCCTCGGTGCTTCCGCATCGTCGGTGAGAACGGTGTTGCGAGGTTTGAGGAGTATTCCAACGCAGGCATCAAACCGCAACATCAAGGCGTCGAGATGAGTGTGGATATGGGTTATCGCACTCCCTTGTTCGACATCGAGATTACCGCACAGAAGCAGAGCCCCTACTCCAAGATGAGCCAGAATGAGTTGGCGCTGCAGTTCTTTGGTGCAGGTTTCTTTAATCCCCAAATGGCAGATCAGGCGCTTGCGTGCCTGGACATGATGGACTTCGACAGAAAGCATTTCATTATGAAGAAGATTTCCCAAAACGGCGGTATGTATCAGCAGATTTTGATGATGCAACAGCAGATGATCCAAATGGCTCAGATTATTGACCAGATCAAGGGAACGAATTATGCCGAGCAGATGGCCGCTGGGTTCGGCGGGTCTGCACCTGCACCTGTAGGTGGACAAGCTCCCGGTGCAAAGGTAGAGGAGACCGAGGTCCTTGGTGGCAATGAGAACGGCGAGGCATCTAACACCAAGAAGGCTCGTCAGAGAGTGGCAGAGTCCACAGATCCCACTTAAGGGAGGTGAGGAACATGGTCAAAGCTGAATTCTTCACAAATAAAGAGTCTGGGAGTATCACCATGAAGCTCTCAGGCCACGCAGAACAGGCGAAAAAGGGAGAGGACATCGTGTGCGCCGCTGCTTCCATCCTCGCCTACACTGTGGCTCAGGCTCTCCAGTTCATGTATGAACAGGGAGAACTGCAGAAGAAGCCTCACATTAAGCTGGCAGAGGGAGATACCATCATCGTGGCTAAGCCCAAGCCGGAGACCTATGCAGAGGCTCTGCACACATTCTTTGTTGCCCAAGTGGGTTACCACCTGCTGGCACACAACTATCCCCAGTGTGTTGCGCTTTCGTCTTTCGGCGATAGCGAGCATAAATAAAAGACTCGTCCACTTACGGACAGAAAGGATTTTCTATGAAAAGCATTTTCTTAATCCCGATGCTTAATCTCCAGCTCTTTGCAGAAGGTGCAGGAGCCGGTGATGGTGGCACAGCAGAGGGACAGGGCGTAACAGAGGCAGCCGCCTTGCCTCAGACGAAGGGCGAAAAAAGCAATCCTCTCGCAGGTGTCAAGTATGGCATTCAGGAGGAGGGCGCACCTGCCGCCGAGGTGCAAACCGTTGCACAGCCGGACCGTAATGCAGAGTTCGAGAAGCTCATCAAGGGAGAGTACAAGGACTTGTACGATGCCAAGATGCAGGACACCATTCAGAAGCGCCTCAAGGGACAGAAGGATATTGTTGACAAGTTCAACGCGCTGAATCCTACCCTGGAGCTTTTGGCTAAGAAGTATGGTGTGGATGCCTCTGACATCGATGCCTTGGGCAAGGCCATTCAGGAGGATGACTCCTACTATGAGCAGGAAGCTCTTGAGAAGGGCATGACGGTTCAGCAGCTCAAAGAGATCAAAAAGATGGAGCGTGAAAACGCTGACCTGAAGGCACAAATGGAAGAGGCACAGCGCCAAGAGAATGGCAAGAAGCTGTATGCCGCCTGGATGCAACAGGCCGACGAAGCCAAGAAGGTGTATCCCTCTTTTGACCTGAGAGCCGAGATGAATAATCCCAAGTTCGTGGACCTACTTCGCAGCAACATCGATGTAAGAACTGCGTACGAAGTCTTACATAAGGATGAAATTATCCCTGCGGCCATGCAGTTTACGGCACAGACCGTGGAATCCAAGCTCGCCAAGAGCATTGCTTCCAACGGTGCCAGACCTTCCGAGAATGGGATGTCCTCTCAGAGTGCAGCGGTAGTTAAGAGCGATGTGTCACAGCTCTCCAAAGCTGATCGTGCGGAGATTATCCGCAGAGTACAAAGAGGAGAGAAGATCCGTTTCTAAACCGCATCTAATCTCCTCTCACATTGAAAGGAGATAACTACCATGAAAAACCTGTTCATTAACCTGCAGCTCTTCGCTGCAACTGTGCAGACCACCCTGCTTGAGGGTCTGTCTGCCGAAATGAAGACCTTCTATGATATGACCCTGATCGATGAGGCTCAGTCCAACCTGGTCCACGATCAGTTCGGCCAGAAGCGTCCTATCCCCAAGAACGGTGGTAAGACCATCGAGTTCCGTAAGTTCGCACCCCTGGCAAAGGCTCTGACCCCCCTGACCGAAGGTGTCACTCCTGATGGCAAGTCCCTGTCCGTCAGCACCATCACCGCGACTGTATCCCAGTACGGTGACTACATCACTCAGTCTGATGTTCTGGAGTTGACCTCTCTGGACAACACCATCCTGGAGGCTACCAAGCTGCTGGGCCGTCAGGCAGGTGTCACCCTGGATACCGTTGTGCGTGATGTTCTGCAGTCCGGCAACAATGTCACCTACTGCCCCAAGGCAGATGGCACTGCTGTTACATCTCGTTCTGCTCTGGATGAAACCTGCCAGCTCACTGTCGATGTGGTCAAGCAGGTCGTTGCCAAGCTGAGAGCGCAGAATGCTCCCACCATCAACGGCAAGTATGTTGCCATCATCCATCCCTATGTTGCTTACGACCTGATGAGCGATCCCAAGTGGATTGAGTCCCATCAGTACGCAAAGCCTGAGAACCTGTATGAGGGCGAAATCGGTGAGATTGCCGGTGTCCGTTTCGTACAGACCACCGAGGCCAAGGTCTATGCAGGTGGCGTATTCGGCTCCCTGTTCATTGGCGAGGGTGCATACGGCGTTACCGAGATTACTGGCGGTGGCCTGCAGACCATCGTCAAGCAGAAGGGTTCTGCCGGTACTGCCGATCCTCTGGACCAGAGAAGCTCCGTGGGCTGGAAGGCTATCAAGACTGCTGAACTGCTGATCCCCAACTACATCGTTCGTGTGGAAAGCAAGTCCAAAACCTTCTCTGCTAATGTAGCTGAGAACTAATCCTATGAAGGGGGAGGGGTCTTCCCCTCTCCCTTCTCCGTTTTAAGGAGGAATAATTATGTCCGAAGTTAAGAAGACCGAAGCTCCTAAGGAGAAAATGGTCAAGATCCGTATCCCCAGAACCAAGGCTGATCAGGAGGATGTCCCTGTTTGGGTAAATGATCGCTCCTGGCTCATCAAGAGAGGCGTTGAGGTAGAAGTGCCTGAATGCGTGGCCGAGGTCCTGCAGCATCAGGAAGAGATGCTGGAAAAGATTATGCTCTTTGAATCTGCCTACAGCAAGGGCGACTAAATAGAAAGGGAAGCACTGTGCTTCCCTTTCTTTGAACAGGGGGAATACCAATGAAGATTATCGAAGCAATTAACAGAATCGATTCCCTGAAGCACAACACCTACTCCCAACCTGACAAGGTGGCATGGCTGTCCGAGGTAGACTGGGAAGTCACACGGCACATCGTTGATACCCACGAGGGAGCCGGTGAAGAGAAGTTCAAGGGATACAACGAAAACACCGACCTACAAACGGAGCTTATCATTCCTGCGCCCTATGACAAGGCATATATCCTGTGGATGGAGGCGCAAATCAATTACCACAACGGCGAGTACGACAAGTACAACAACGCAATGGATATGTTTTACGAGGCCTACGAGGGATTTAAGAAATACTACAACAGAACTCATATGCCCAAGGGCAAGGGTTTCAAATTCTTTTAAGGAGGGGATAGGATGAGATATCCGAAACTGAGAGTGACGGATTCTTCCAGACAGATGGTTGATGTCTTCAAGGGGTATAACCACAATCTGCGGATTGGTGACGGCGAATTCTTTGATATGAAGAATATGACCTCCGACCACTATCCTGTCCTCTCCCCAAGAGGTAAAAGAGGCGTGTATGCCTCTCCTGTCAGTCCATTAGGACTGATATCCAAGGACGCTCTGTGCTATGTGGATGGCAGAAATTTTGTCATCAACAAGAAAGAGATAGATATGGGACTGAATGATGAACCAAAGCAGCTCATCTCCATGGGTGCTTATGTCATCATCATGCCGGACAAGAAGTACATCAACACGCAGGATCACAGCGACTTTGGTAGCATCGAGGCGTTCTATCCCGGTGTGGAGGGACAGGCTGTTCAGGCTACCTATGAGATGTGCAAACTGGACGGAACTGTGTACACAGGTGCCATAAAGAGCGCATCTGAACCCGAAGAACCCACAAATATGCAGCTGTGGATTGATATCTCCTCCACACCTCATGTGCTGAAGCAGTATTCTGAAACCAGCAAGGTATGGACACAGATTGCAACCACTTATGTAAAGATATCTGCGCCCAACATTGCAAAGTCTTTCAACCAGTACGATGCTGTTAAGATCTCTGGATTTCCGGGTGAGTCTGCTCAGCTTTATGAGATGAATGATGCTGTATATCCCCTTTGGGAGGTGTACCACGATCCGGGCGATGACGAAATAGCAGAAGGAACAAACGACTATGTCATTATCGTTGGTCTTCTGGACGAAACCGTAACCTACGAATCCAATCTCCGTTTGGAGAGAACGATGCCCATCATGGACTTTGTTATCGAGTCTGGAAACCGCCTGTTTGGATGCAGATATGGTCCTGCGGCAAATGGCACGGTGGTTAACGAGATATACGCATCCAAATTGGGTGACTTCAGGAACTGGAACTGCGTTATGCAGATATCAACAGATAGCTGGGTGCAGGGTGTCGGTTCTGACGGACAGTTTACCGGCGCAATCACACACATGGGCTATCCGCTTTTCTTCAAAGAAAATTGCGTTCACAAGGTATACGGAAACTACCCTGCGAACTTCCAAATACAGACCACTGCCTGCAGAGGTGTTCAAAAGGGCTGCAACAGAAGCCTGGCCATCGTCAATGAGACTCTGCTCTACAAGGCGAGGAGCGCCATCTGCGCCTACGACGGCTCTCTGCCCACCGAGGTGTCCTACGAACTTGGTAACGAGCCGTACAGCGATGCCGTAGGCGGTGCACACGGAAATAAATACTATATTTCCATGAAAGACGCAGCAGGAACGCCTCAGCTGTTTGTTTTCGATTCTGCCAAGGGTATGTGGCACAAGGAAGATGATCTTCCTATAGACTGCTTCTGCTCTTGCGACGGAGAAATGTATGCCATCAGCAACGGCAATATCATTACCATGCTTGGTAGTGGCGTACCTGATGACGGCTCTGTGGAATGGATGGTACAAACCGGAGAAATTGGGCTTTCGTCTCCGGACATGAAGTACATCTCAAGACTCACAATCCGTATGGCAATGGAGATCGGCGCAGAGGCAATGATTTATGCACAGTATGACTTCAGCGATACGTGGGAGTCTTTGTGTTACCTTAGAAATACGGACAACCTCCGCAGTTTCTCTCTTCCCATACGCCCAAAGCGGTGTGACCACATGAAGCTCCGCATTGAGGGCTGCGGCATGGTGAAGATTTATTCCATTACCAAGACCATTGAGCAAGGAAGTGACCAGTCATGAATCTGAGACTCCCAAACATACAGGGCAAGACAGAGGCGGAGCAGCTGAACCAGGTTAAGAGCTACCTGCTCCAACTTGTTGGAGAGCTTAACTGGGCGCTCGATACAGCGGAAACCTCTAATGGTGGGAACAAAACCACGACTGTGACTTACCAGCACGGAGCACCAAAAACAGCTCAAGAGGCAGAGGAAACATTCAACTCCATCAAGGCACTGATCATCAAGTCTGCTGACATTGTGAAGGCCTATGAGACAACCATCTTCTCCGACTTCAAGGGCCAATACTTTGCTGACTCTGATTTTGGCACATATGTCGAGGAAACAAGCAGGAAAGTAGTAGAAAATTCCAAGGTCGTTACGGAGACATACGAGAATGTTCAGAAGATCACCAAAGAAGACGGCACTGGCAGGCTGGATGTGCTGGAGGAGGATGTGCGCACCACTAATGCCTATATCAAAAGAGGTCATCTTTACTACGATGACAACGGCGAATCTGTAGTAGGCATTGAAATCGGTGAGACATCTGAGGATGGTGTCTTCCGTCAATACGCAAGATTCACCTCAGAGAAGCTCTCCTTCTATGATGTAAGCGGCAATCTGGTTGCCTATATCGGTTCAGGAAATTCCGACAAAGACGATACCAACTGCCTTTACATTACAGGCAAGGCCGTTTTCCAGAGCAAGATTCTGTTTGGAAACTATAGCGCTGACACATCAGATGGTCTTGCGTTCACCTGGATAGGAGGTTAACACATGGCACTACAAACGAAATCCATTGTGGGAGACGGTTCAAGAAAGCACCACAGATTTACGCTGAAAATCACGGAAGAGAGCACGGATATTGGCGCAAATACTTCCAAGATTTCTTTTAGTTTCGTGTTGGCATACATCCCCCCCTACACAGGTTGGGACTGGGCACACAGCGGAACAGTGCCGGTTACCTATACAATCACCATAAACGGCACGCAGTATAGTGGCAACATCATGAAGTATGACGGTGTTAGTACGGTAACCGTAAAAACAGGTACTTTGACGGTCGGGCACAATGATGACGGAAACAAGACACTCAGTTTCAGTTTTAAAGTGTCAAGTCTTAGTGCGAATTACCTGCCCGGCGATGCATCTGCCTCTGGCACCATGAGCTTAACCTACATTCCCAGGAGCGCAACGATTACATCTGCTGCTGACTTTACCGATACTGGAACTCCCAGTCTTACCTTCAGCAACCCTGGTAATTTTCCCCTAGATGTTTGGCTGGAGCCAAATATAGATGCTATCCATCTGTGTATTCGTAAAGATATTTCAGGGACTTCCGGGACATACGAGTGGCACTTGACGGACGAGGAAAGGGATCAGCTTAGAAGCAAATGCGCTAGCACTGAATGCACAATAAGATATGGCCTCCATACCACAATAGGAAACACGGTCTCTTCTGATTACGAGGACAAGAAGTTCAAGATGACGGAGAACGAAGCCACAAAGCCTACTGTGAGCATGGGCGTTTCCCTAAATAACGGCAACCTTTCAAGTGCTTTTGATGGTCTGTATATCCAAGGCAAGTCGAAGGTAGATGTCACCCTATCTGCTGAAGGCAAGTACGGTGCTACCATTAAAAGCTATTCTACTGTGGTGGATGGTAAGACCTATAGCTCCGACAAATTCACATCGGATGTGGTGCAGAATCCCGGCAGCGTAAAGATCACCGGCTATGCAAAAGACTCCAGAGGCTTTACAGGTTCGGCAGAAGAGACCATCAATGTGATGGAGTATTCCAAGCCCCTGGTGGTTTCACTCGCCAGTGAGAATGCAATCCTCTGCTACCGAAGTGATGGCAACGGCAAAAGGGTCGGCAACAGCACCTCGGTGTGGGTGAAGGCCAAGAGAAGCTACTACGGTCTTGGAGGCAAAAACACCTGTGCATTGCAGTACAGGTTCAAGCCTGTCAATGATGAATGGAACGATTCTATCCATGAATGGCTGGATCTTATCCCCGGCGCCGTAACAGCGGACGGATACGATGCGCTAATCCCCGACGAGGTGTTTGATCTCAAGACAGCCTATACCGTACAGGTCATGGCGAAAGACGATATCGGCGAGTCCGACATCAAGACGTTCGAGATTCCTACGCAGGATGTGGCATTGCATCTGGGTAAGGGCGGTAAAAATGTGGCGGTTGGTACATATTGCGACTACTCAGAGGAACACACCTTCTACTCGGAGTGGAAGGCTATCTTCGATAAGGACGTTGTTATCGGCGGTGATGTTCTCATCGGCCAGACAACTCTCAAGGACTACATCTTAAATGTGATTAACGGAGGATAATGCTATGGCAATTACAAGCACGAACAACCTGCGGAAGGGCATGAAGGATACTAATGGCAGTACCGATGTTCTTGACCTGCAGAAGGCGCTGAATGGTACAGGTTGGTACAACCTGGACCTAGACGGCAGCTACGGTGGAAAAACAGAGGCGGCTGTGAAAGACTATCAGCAGCGCATGGGCCTGAAGGTGGACGGCGTCGTAGGAACCAACACCTGGGGTGCACTTAGTGGACAGTCTAAGGCTACATCGCCTGCAACAACCGCACCCACCTTTTCGTACACACCGAGTGACAAGGTGACTCAGATGAATGCCGATGCCCAGCAAAAGTATGAAAACAAGCCTGGTGAGTGGCAGGGTGGCACATGGATGGACACCCTAAACAACATTGTGAGCCAGATCGCAAACCGGGAGAAGTTTTCCTATGATCTCAACGGAGATATGCTGTACCAGCAATATAAGGACCAGTATACCACCCAGGGAAAACTGGCAATGATGGACACCATGGGACAGGTTGCAGCTATGAACGGTGGCTACGGAAGCTCCTATGCACAGGCTGTTGGTCAGCAGGCATATCAGGGTCAGCTGCAGAAGCTGAACGAGGTTGTGCCGGAACTGTACAGCTTAGCGCTGGAACAGTACAACCGTGAGGGTCAAGATATGTATGACCGAGCTGCTCTGCTGGCACAGATGGAGGCTCAGGAATACGGAATACATAGAGATGAGGTTTCCGACTTCTGGACCGACCTGAATTACCTGACGGAAAATGCAAGATATATGTCCGAGACGGAGTACGATCGGGCGTTGCAGGACTTCAACATCAAGTATACTTCCCACCGAGATGCGGTGTCTGATGATCAGTGGCAGAAGACATTTGATGAAGGTGTTCGTCAGTACAACACGTCCCTTGCCGAGACAAAGAGGCAGTATGACCTTTCTCGTCAGGATAAGGACAAGGACGATGATGAAGATGATGACGATGGTGACACTGTGGATGATTACTATGACCAGCTCCTCGGTGCAGTAGCCACAGCAAAGGGTGCATACAGCAAGCAGGATTACCAAACAAGACAGAAAAACTACAATGAATCTGTTGCTGCAATCAACGATGCTTACAGCAGCGGAAAAATCACAAAGGAGCAGAGAGACGAACTTCTCAGAATAGCAACTCCCGGTTCGAGATAAAAGGAGGTATTTCGATGTCTATCAGTGATGATTTCATTAAGAGGCACATTGGGAAAAGTCCCAAAAGCAAGAAGACAAACCCTTCCCGGCAGCCCGGAAACACTGCTCCTGTGAGAAGTGTTGCAGATGACTTTATCCACAAGCATAACTATGTTGTGGATGAGAATTTTATAAACACATTCCTTTCAGATGCGAACCGCTTCATGAGCAGTGCAACCGATGACTTCAGTAAGGTTGGCTGGGGCAACGCATCGTCATCCTATGAAAACAGGAGAAACGCATGGACAGATCTCAACTACAGGAAGGGCATCGTTCAGGGATGGCTGGAGTCCAATAGAGATAGGCTCGATGAAAACTACTACAAGGAATTATCCGCAAGCCTTGATAGTCTCGGAGCTGGTGGATCTGACATCGTGGAGGCATTTTCAAGTGCAAAGGGCCACTACTCACAGTGGAAAACTGAGGATGATTACATCAAGGGTGCTACCGAAACCAGCGGAGACCGCCAGCAGAGATACGAGGACAACAAGAGAAAGATTGAGGAGCTTGAGGCAGAGAAGAAGAAACTCTCGTCTGCCCAATCTTCCAACCTGACATACTCCTTTGGCGATACCTCTATGGGCTTCTTTATTCCTACGACAGATTCTTCCTATAGCAACAGAATCAAGGATATCAATGCGGAGATCGAGACCCTTCAGGCAGAGAACAGAATGTACGAGCGTGGCGAGGGTGGGTACATCAGCAAGAAGGTTGATGACTACTACAAGGTCACTCAGAATTCCGACTTTGGCGTAGGCTCTGCAAACCGAGACTATACAAATGCCACCAAAGAGCAGCTCTTTGATTATGATATGTCCGTTTCAGAAGGAAGTGTAGCGCTCGAAAGCGGTGGATACTTCGATGATGATGGCAACATCCGTGATTCCAAGGGCAACATCGTTCAGTATGCTAATGCTCCTGCTATTGAGGATAAGCTCGGCTTGTTCCTTTCTGTTGGTGAGAATGAAGTAACGGAAGCATACAATATGCTTGTTGCTAGTAACGGAAACTCCACCAACACATGGGCCAACCTGATAAGGGAAGGCGATCATGGAAGTTGGAGATACTTGGATGAAAAAGAAATTGACATCTACTATTACCTTTTGAACAATAGCGGTCAAGAAACGGCATACAAGTATCTGTCTGATATGAAAACCGAGCTAAACCGGAGAAATACCCTTGATAATGCCGGAAAGTGGTCTGCTGCATATGATGAAGCTAACATTCTGGAGCAGATTGCAATGAATGCGGCAACTATTCCTGCCAAATTCGTTAGCAATATTTCTGGAACTATTGAAAATGCCGTCAATACAATGCAGGGCAAGGATATCAATCCCTATTCAGCAGCTCATAGCGGTATGCACTTCAGTCAGACGGTCCGTGGTGCTGCTGCAGAGGACCTGGATGAGACAGGCTTTAATATCCCCTTGATTGATTTCACACTCGGTGACATCTATCAAACTGGTATGTCCAGACTGGACTCTGCGCTTGCCACATCAGTCTTCGGTGGTGGCGGTACAGTATTCCTCGGAATGGGTGCAGCTCAGGAGGAGGCATACAAACTGTACAAGCAGGGAGCTTCTGCCGAGCAGGTAACACTTGGCTCGTTTGCTGCAGGTGCTGCGGAGGCAATTTGGGAGAACCTCTCTTATGGTAAGCTCAAAGAAATAAAAAATATAGGAACACCGGGTGCGTGGGTCAAGAGTGTCTTGGTTCAGGGCTTTAACGAAGCCAGCGAGGAAGCCTTGACAGAGGTATCTAACATCATCAGCAATGCCCTGATTATGGGTAGCAAGTCTGATCTCGCAGAGTTGTACAACAAAAACGAGGAAAGTGCCTTTAGGACATTTGTAGACCTCGTAAAGCAGACCACACACGCTGCATTTGGTGGTTTCATTGGAGGTATTGGTGCAGGTGCTTCCCAATCTACTGCCGTATATGCCGACACACGGTCACAGTATAAAGATACCGGCAGAACCATCATGCGAGCAGATGGCGGTGTTGATGCACTAAAGAATCTCGCCAATGAGGTAGCAGGCGTATCTGATTCCAAAATGCAGAATACCCTCAAAAGGAGAGCTAGTAATGTATCCAGCGAGGTGGCTACTGGCAAGAATCTGGTTGGCAAGATCATTGCCGGAGCAAAGAACACCAGCAATGCTACCAAGGTCGGTAGACTCTACAATACTGTACAGACTGCAAACAACCTTGCCAATGCATCTGCAAACCAGGCTGACATTGCCAAGAGCCTGCAAAGAAAGGGCTTCAATGTCGAGACAGCTAACGATATTGCAGAGGCACTTGTGAAAAGCTACAACGGCCAAGAGCTTACCAAAGCACAGGAAAAGCTCCTGGAGTCTGCGAAGAAAAGCAAGGTCGTGCAGGATGCCATCGCCAACATTATGGCCAACGAGCAGTCTACAATGGGTCAGCGCAACCAGAATATCCGAGATTTCCAAAGTGATGTGAGGGCAGGTGCTATCGCCAGAGCTTATGGTGTCAGCGTGGACACAGCAAAAGAGATACTGGAGGGTAAACATACCACCGAGGATGAAGGCCTCCCTGAGAGCCAGTACGAGGTTTCTGCGGAAGGTAAGACCATCGACAGTAATGGCAATATCATCAACATCGTTGGTGTGGAATCCGTCAAGGATGGCAAGATGGTCCTCAAAACGGAGGACGGTACCATCGACTCCAGCGAGGTTCAGTATGCAAGCGAGGCAGATGCTTTGATTTATGAGGCTGTTGCTAAGATGGGGGCAAGTCCTTCTTCTGCATGGGCTATGATTAAGGCGTTCAATGAAACTGATGGTGTTACTGCTCAGGCTTATGCCACCGCTGCACCTCTTGCTTATCTGTACGGCAAGTTGGGCTATGAGAAGGGCGTGTTCGCAGATGGCAAGCCTAGACTGGGTCTTACTGCAACGCAGAGTGCTACGGTATACCAGATGGGAAAATCTGATGCTGAGGCATCTGTCAAGGCTACCACTCAGGAAAGCACCGAGTCTACCACCAGCGAAAAGAACGCAGACAAGGAGATTATCTTTGAGGGCTTCACCTATTCCAAGAGGAAAGCCAACAAGGTGCAGAAGGCATCTATGGAGGCCATCGAGATGATCAACAAGATGTCCAATCTGGAAGTCCATGTCTACCAGTCCTATAAGAAGGACGGCAAGCTCTATGCTGTGGTTAATGGCAAGGAGAGAGTTGCGCCAAACGGCTACTTCACCGATGGCAACAAGGTCTACATCGACATCAATGCCGGTAATATGGGTGGGGGCTTGATGCTCTACACGCTGTCGCACGAGATCGGTCACTACATCGCAAAGTGGAATGCACAGGACTTCAAGGCCATTAGCGACTTCCTGTTTGCGCATTACGGAGAGAATGTACCTGTCTACGATCTGCTGAAGGCTCAGAAGAACAAGCTCAAGAAGAGCTATAAAGCAGACGGCAAACCGATTCCCAGTGAGACTCAGCTTGAGAAGGAGGCACACGAGGAACTGGTCTGCGATATGCTCTCCAGAATGCTAGCAGATAAGAATGCTTATGACAAACTGATGGAGCTGAAGCAGAAGGACCTGAAGCTGCACCAGAAACTGGGTCAGGCCATCAAGAAGGCACTGGACAAGCTCGCAAAGCTTCTCGGCATATACGATACCCAATCCCCTGACTTTATGTATGCTGCCAGTGTGGAGAACTTCGGTGAGGAGGCATTCAGACAGCTTCAGGACCTGTATATGAGGGCATTCGTTCAGGCTGATGCCAACTTCCAGACGGCAGAAAAAAACACCACCGAGGATGGTGGCGGTGTCAAGTATATGAGCAGGGACATTGATTCTGTTACTAAGGAGACTGTTAGAGCAGATTTGACAGATATCTTTAACGGCAACAATGTAACATCTGCGAGCTATGTTCCCCTGACAAAGTCCACTCCGTTTGCGGTTCGCCATATAACAGGATATACGGTTGACCGGCCTATTATTGTAGAGAAAAAGAAAGCATACTTTGATATGCGAGAAGACGGCATATTCAAAGAAGACAGTAGTCACCATTACCATGGTATGGGAATTGGTGGATTCCTTGAAGCCATCGATATATTGAATGATCCTGAATATGCGGTTCAAGAATTGAAACCGAACGGTCGAGTACGCTATGCTTTTATTTCTACAAATGAAGACGGATACGAGGTCTGCGTCGTATTTGAAATGGATGTGTTTAAGCCGGAATACACGATGAACGGTTACCCTGGTGGCTTCTATAACCTCGACATTACCGAATTTGTTGCTACGGACGAATGGATGGAGGCACATGGAATCGAGCCAGGAACGGCATATGTAGATTACCTGCTGTCTCTCGACGGAAATAGTCTTGCATATGATCGCAGGTTCCATCTGAAGTACATGGAAGAGGCACGAGTAAAGGAACTGGAAGAGGAACAAGAAAAGGCACGAAATACTGATGTCGGCTCCGCAGGGGTAGCTGCTTCACACATCAATAATCGTGCCTCTGGGGATAGAGTAACACAGCCTGGCACCATTGTCAAGAGCGAATCTGTCGAAGCGCTGGATGTGGAATTGGATGCCAAGACAGAGTCTGCCGTACCTGCGATTCTCAAGTCCGAGCGCACCTGGACAGAGTCTGACTATGTGCAGGAGCGAGAGCAGGCAGCGAAGGAAATTGCCAAGGCAATCGGCGTATCCGTCAAGAAGGCAAAGGCATACATCGACTCCGTGAACAGCATTGCCAAGATGATCGCAGAGGACAGAGTCAGATTGGACTACTTATCCAGCCCTGGTAGATCCTCCTTCGTTAGCAATGTGGAATACGGTGGTAGCTTCGACTTCTCTACCCTTTGCAAGAAGCGCAGACTGTTGACCGGCACATTCACCGCAATCCAGAAGGCACTGCCTAATACCGCACTGACAGCCGATGAGATCCTCAAAATCCGCAATCGTATGAAGGATGCAGGACTTGAGGTTAGCTGTGGCCTGTGCTATGTGGAAGGCTCCAGGGCCAATATGGGACAGTTTGCCAAGGAATTCCTTAGACTGTACAAGCAGTATTACCCTGATGCATGGCAACCCAATATGGCTGATGTGAACACTCCTGACGGCATCGAGTGGGTGAGAATCAATCACCCTGAGTGCTATGAGCAGTACGAATACTTCTGGAATCACTACGGCACACTGAAGCCTGGTGATAAGAATCTGTTTGCATCTCAGCAGAAGCCGAAGCTGTACCAGCTCCACACGGAGTACAAGGGTGAGATCCTGGACAAGTTCAATGACGATGACAATGTTGAAGAGAAGAACCTGAATGGCGGCATTCGCCTCCAGAGCTTCTCCGACTTTGAAATTGTTCACCTTATTGATACTATGCAAATTATTATGGATATGTCCAGAGTTGGTCTTGCTGGTCAGGCATACACCAAAGTGCCTGACTTTGCTTGGGCATTGGGTGATACCGGGCTGAAGATCAATCTTTCCCTAATCGCCAAGGGTGTGGACGAGAACGGTAGACTCATCTTTGATGATGTGGAAGGTATGCCGATTGCAGAAGCCATGAATCTCCGTGACCGCTACTCCAAGAATGTGGGTACGATCCTTGTAGCCTTCAATGATGAACAGCTCCTTGCTGCAATGGCTGATGAGAGAGTGGACTTCATCATTCCTTTCCACAGATCCCAGTGGAAGAAGTCCCAGTATGGAGCCATGGGTCTCCCTGCGAAGACAAAGGACTACACCTTCATGCAGAACGAGAAGTACATCAAGCCTCAGTTCCACGAGTACAGGGGTAGAATGGTCAAGGACAAGGCCACCAACTATATGCCCAATGAGTATTGGGATTTCAGCAAGAGCGGCAAGGAGAATGCGGTGGCTTATCTGGAGATGTGTGCCAGAAACAATAAGCGCCCCAAGTTCTACAAGCTCTTACAGAACAATGGTGATGGCTCTTACTCCCTGAAGGCTGACGGTTCTACTGATGGTTACTGGAAACTCCTGATCGACTTCAAAATGTATGACAACGAAGGCAACGGCAGTCCTCAGATGCCTGTGAAGCCGGAGTTCAACATGGAAGAAGCCAACAGAATGCTCAATGACTACAAGGGTGGTCACAGCAACTTCCCTGTAGCGCAGGGTATCGTTGACGAGTTCGTGCAGGAGTACAAGGCCGGCCATGAAGGTGCGAAGTTCTCTGTTAGGGAGCAATTCTACGCAGAGTTCGATGCTTGGGATAAGCAGGATTCCAATATTTCGTTCACCACAGGCACTACATCCAAAGCCCTTTTGTCTATCGGTATGAAGGACCAAGACATTGTTTTGCGCTCCGGTACGGTCCTTCAAAAGATTAAGGATCACCCTGAAATGACCTTTGATATCTTCAAGGATATTCCTGAACTGCTGGAACATCCAATTATCGTACAGTTCTCTGATGCGATTGATCCCAAAACAAAAAGGCCGAAATACAACAGTAGTATCACGGTCTTAGGAGAATTGTATGCAGATGTCATCGAGGATGGAAAGAAGGTTAAAAAACCGGTTCTTGTCTCCTTGGAGTTGTTGCCTACCAACCAGAAAAAAACGGCGGTTTTGGATTTCGCTATCATCAAGAGTGCCTACAGCAAGAATGCACTGCAACAGTACATTAACGAAAACAGCATCCTCTACATTGACCCAGACAAAAAAAGAACCGATAGCTGGCTCTCCCTGAATAGGCTCCAATTGCCGTTGGGGGAGAATCGCTACGGTCCTATCCGTAAAATAGCATATGTCGATGGAAAAGTCAAGGTGCAAAATCCTAAGAATATGACTGAGATGCAGAGGAAGTTGTTTGAGGCTGGCAAAATTGACGAGTTTGGTAACGTGATTTTCTCTGAGCGAGGCGATGGAACATCCAACCGTTCTCTGCTGGCAAATGCCTTTGAGGGTATGGCACAGAACGATATCGAGCTGAACAAGATTCGGGAGTACAAGGAGAAAATCGACCTCATTAATGCCGAGGAAAGCAAGCTCCGCACCCTGAATGAGCAGATCAAGGAGATGTCTTTCGCAAAAGGACCGAGGGACATGAAGAAGATCCGTGGCCTTCAGTTTGAGGCAAACCAAGCCGCCAACCGCATCAGCACCTACGACAAGCAGCTTCTCCGCCTGGAAGCATCCAAACCCTTGCAGGATGTTCTTGCACGCGAGAAGAAGAAGGCTTACAAGAGGGCGGAGCAGAAAGGCAAGGAAGCGCTTGCTGCCTACAAGGAACAGGCCGCAGAGGAGCAGAAAGCGGTGGTTGTGAAGTGGCGGGAGTCTCGGAAGGCAGCTGTTGCAAAGGTCAGAGAGACTTCTAAGAAACGAGATGCAAGGGCTAAATTGCAGAAGCTGGTTTTGGATACAGTCAAGTGGATATCCTACCCGGCAAAGACCGATGTAAAATGCCCGGACATCTTGAAGCAGCCCTACGCGGATTTCCTGAATAGCATCGATTTGTCTTCCAAGAGATTGGCCAATGACGGAGATCCTACGAAGAATGACCTTCGCTTGGCAAATGCTATGGGGAGTTTGGCGACGGCGCTGGATAGGATTATGACAGCCCAAGATCCGACTCAAGATGTGGACAAGGTTCTTGATACAGGTTATCTTGATCTTCCTGCAAACTATGTACAGCAGCTTCGGGATGTGACCGAGAAGGTCAAGTCTATGATGGTTGAAGGCGAGTATGTGGTAAACACTATGACCGCTGATGAAGTGAGACAATTGTCCCAGATGATCCGCACCCTGAACCACGCCATCAAGACGATGAGTAAGCTCTATGCAAACCTTCGCTTCGCCAATATCGAGGCTCTTGGCTTTGATACGATGGAGTTTATGGATGCTCTTGGTGAGATCGAGAAGACCGGCGGTATGAAGGACTTCGTTCAGTGGGAGAACGCTCTTCCTTACTATGCATTCAAGCGATTCGGCAATGGCGGCGAGTCCGTATTTGAGGGTCTTATGGATGCACAGGACAAGCTGGCATTCCTTGCGCAGGTAATCTTTAACTTCCAGGAAAAGACCTGGACAGGTAAGGAAGCAAAAGCCTGGAGCGAGGATACGCACACTATCACCCTTCCTAACGGCAACGATCTGACCCTGACCACAGCAGATGCGATGAGTATTTACTGCTTGTCTCGCAGAGAGCAGGGTTTACAGCACTTGCTTGGTGGCGGCACCAGAGTTATGGGTCTCCAGAAAGGCTCTCGGAAGGCTAAGGACAGCCGTTCCACTCTGACGATAAAAGACATTGATGCAATCAATTCGTCTCTTACGGACAGACAGAAGCAGGTTGCTGATGGCATTCAGGAGTTTATGTCCACGGTGTGTTCCGAATGGGGCAACGAGATTTCTATGAAGAGATTCCTTACCAAGGAGTTCACCGAGAAGTTCTACTTCCCAATTGAGTCCAACGATGAGAATCTGCCGACCAAAGATCCTGCGGCACAGCAGAGCGATCTGTTTAGACTACTGAACATCTCTGCAACGAAGCCCATCACACCTGGTGCAAATAACGAGGTCATCATCCGCAATATCTTCGATGTTTTCACCGGTCATGCATCGGACATGGCAAGGCTGAACGCATATGGCATGGCTCTGCTGGACTATATGAAGTGGCTTAACTACCGAGAAAAGACCGCAAACGAAGAAGGCCAGATTAAGGTGAGAGGTGTCCGCAAGTCTATGGAACAGGCTTATGGCAACGCAGCCAAGAGCTATGTCCTCAACCTTGTCAAGGATGTGAACGGCAGAGCATCTGACGGTGGCGATCCTAACATCCTTATGAAGTGGATGAGAGCCGGAAAGACTGCTAGTGTGGGTAACTCCATCCGTGTTGCAACCTTGCAGATTACTTCCTATCCTAGAGCTGCACTGGTTCTCTCCCCTACGAGTCTGTCGCTTGGTCTTACCAAGGTTCCCAACATCAGCAGAGCCAAGAAGTATTGTGGCATTGCTCTTTGGAAGTCCTTCGGTTTCTATGATACGAACATCTCTCGTAGCATTGAAGACCAGATGAAGGGTGTCACAGACATCAAGCAGAAACTCATCGAGCTGTCCCTGAAGGGCGCTGAGTGGGGCGATGCAATTACCTGGGGTGCTTTGTGGAATGCCTGCGAGTATGAGGTGGCTAAAACCACCAAGAACAAGGTAGGCTCCGAGGAATTCTACCAGGAGGTAGGCAAGAAGCTTCGTGAGGTAGTCTACAGAACGCAGGTAGTCGATTCCACACTGACTCGCTCTCAAATTATGAGAAGCAAGCGTGGTATGGCACAGGAAGCTGCCGCATTTATGTCCGAGCCTACTCTGTCTGCCAATATCCTTATGGATGCAGGATTTGAGTTCGGCTTGGAGAAGCGCAGGACTGGTAGTGCGAAGATTGCTTGGAAGAAGACTGGCTCTTACATTGGAAAGGCTGTTGCTGTCTACTCCATCGGTCAGCTTACGGCTGCACTGCTTGAGGCTCTGTGGGATGCTTGGAGAGATGACGAGGACGAGAAGTTCGGCAAGAAGTACCTTGATGCATTCGTTGAGAATCTTGTGCTGGATCTCGTACCCTTCAATAAGATCCCCATTGTATCCGATGTCTTTGAGGCTGTGCTGGCAATGTTTGGTGTAGGGTTCTACTCCTCCGACAAGATGTCTACCACATGGCTGACACAGGCTGTGTCTGCTGTAGATGCGTGGAAGGATGCTCTTAGTGGCGAATCCTCCGTGACAGTCTACAATGCGCTCTATAAGACCACGCGAGCTGTGTCCTCCTTCTATGGTGTTTCCCTTAGCGGTGTCATGCGAGAGGGTGTGGCTCTGTGGAATAACACTGCTGGAGCCTACGATGTAACGCTCAAGATCCTCACCTATGACCGCTCCAAAGGAGAACTGGGCGCTCTGCTTCTGGATGCATACATCGAGGGTGATGACCGACAGGCAGAAAGCCTTAAGGCCGAATTTGTAGATGAAAATGAATCCAGGTCCGCAATCCGCACAGCAGTTAAGAACCGCTACGATTCCGGAGACATCGATGCTGACACTGCTGAGCGATATCTTGTTGAGTACGGCGGTTTGGAAGCAGACAAAGCTTACTGGAAAGTACAGGAATGGTCGTATGAGGGCGAACATGATGATGAGTTCCAGAAGTACAACGATTTCTACGAAGCTGTCCAGACTGGCAAGAACCTGAAGACAGTCATCAAGAAGTACATCGACAACGGTGTTGAGAGCAAGACTCTTGCATCCCAAATTACTGCCTACTTCAAACCCCTGTACAAAGGGATGACCAATTCCGAGAGGGCGGCAATAAAAGGCTACCTCTTGAATGCTTATGAATTGCTTGGATATGACAGAGCCAAAAAGTCCAAGGATATTGATAAGTGGGGCGAGGACTAATCCAAAGCATAACTGGGGGGGCTACCTTTAGCCCCTCCTTTTATGTTATTTTTTATCCATCAATATAGGAGGAATAGGCACATGAAAGACTCCATTTTTAGAATATCTTTGGATATTCTTGAACACGGTTTGCAGGCCGTGTTGAAAGCGAAGAAGACCGACACTGGAAGAAAACTGTGTATAACTCTCAGAGAAGGTAGCATTCCGTACATTATCGCTGACGATTGTTATGCAGTTTTCAAGGCCACAAAGCCGGACGGAACCGTCTTATACAATTCCTGCACAATAGAGAACAACGAGATCATATACGAGTTTACAAAACAGACCTGCTCCGTCTCAGGCAAAATCCGCTGTGAGATCTCGCTCTACGCAACTGGGGACAAGCTCATTACCAGCCCCTGCTTTGCGCTTTTGGTGGATGATACGGTTTATCCGGATGAAACCGTGGAGTCTGCAGATGAATTCTCTGCGCTCGCCAACCTCGTCGTAAGCGCGCAGGAAGTCATCGATGAGGCGGCAGAGGTCACATTAAAAGCCTTTTCCGCAGCTGAGGCGGCAAAAGCAGAAACCCAAAAAGCTGCAGTTGCTGCAAAAAATGCGGATGATGCCGCGGCTGTGGCAAATGCATCTGCCGTTCGGGCAGAAGCGGCGGCAGATGCATTTGAGACAGATCCCTTGCTTTCTACAGAGGGAAAGGCGGCAGATGCGAAAGTTACCGGTGACCGGTTGAAGGCGCTGGAAGAACCGGAGGCACCGCTATCCATTGAAAAGGGCGGTACCGGTGCAAAAACCGCGGAGGAGGCGCTTCAAAATCTTGGCGTTACAGTGCCTGCAGAAAAACTGAATTTTTTGGCCGGGGCAAAAGAAAATGTCCAGAAGCAGCTTGACAGGAAAACGCCTGTTGGTTTAGTTACAAGGCACATCGAGGTCACTGATGATAATAGCCTTGAAACGCAGATAAACGCCATATATGAGGAAATGGCTAATGTCACCAGCGAGCTTGTAGAAATGCGCAAAACTGGTGATGCGCATCTTAGTATCGGTGGCGGTTCAAACTGGCAGTTCTTGATTTCCAAGACAAACGCAAATTATGGTTCAATCATTGCATGGCGATACCCCGATAGTGCTGGGAAACATGTACTCATTAGGACACGTGGGCTATACAACGGTACTTGGGGCAACTGGGTCTCTCCGATTATGGACGGAAACTGGACATTGCTGTGGAAAAACGCATCGCCGACCAGCAAGTTCGGTCCGCAGATAGTGAACATACCATCTGGGGACAGATACAAAAATCTGATTGTGCAATTCCGATACAGCACAAGCTATGGTCGAACGCAGTTTGTCTCTCTTACAGCCTTCAAGCCGACTGCCGAAAATGACTATATCGATATGCAAACCGGTCAACTTGGCCAGTGTTATTTTCCTGTGGGGTATACCGGAACCACCTTTAGAAAAGAAGTTAGCCGGTATGTAAATAGGCCTGATTTAGTTCGTGTGAGCTTCCAGTCGGCAGTT
>JAEIGA010004084.1_pt1 | contig 22593 bp, 31 predicted proteins | sample 9270691 | NCBI WGS metagenome assembly JAEIGA01 (sample SAMN17057246, study PRJNA624740) | gut metagenome | biome: biome; isolation source: fecal sample | host: Bos grunniens | place: China: Xizang | collected 2019 | reverse complement strand
CATTCCTAGCAACTTCTTTATCAATGTTAGCATTTGGCATGAAAACGGCATCGAGATATACCACAAGTGGAAGCACCTTGATTGCATCAGAGCATTTGTGTACGACGATGGTTATGATTACAGCAAGCTTATAAAGATTGATTGCTATTGCCCTGCTTATGACAAGAGTGGCAAGTTGAGTCATGATTTAACTTGTGACAAGTGCAAGATTTGCTTCCAAAAGAAAGCAAAAGTTTGTGGATGTTATTCACACTAACATGTTACAAGGTTGTTAGAAAGGATATTTGATGTATGGTAAAAGTTAAAATAGATATGACTGGGTGGAATATGTGGGAACATGGTTTCCCTAATAGCAGGCTGACGGTAGTTCAACAAGCAGAAGATTGGGTAAGTTCAGATGGAACACATTATGCACAATGGTTATGTAAATGCAATTGCATAGAACATAACGAGAAGATAATCCAAGCAGTCCACTTAAAATCTGGGAAAATATTATCTTGCGGATGTTTGCAAAAAGAGATAGCATGCAAGACAAATTCTAAGTCTAATACATATGATTTGTCTGGTGAATATGGAGTTTTGTGGTCTACGAACACAAGTGAGGAGGTATACTTCGATTTGTGTAATGCAGAAAAAATTCTTCAACATACTTGGCATTGTGATGATGCGGGCTATCCAACAACAAGTATCGATGGAAAACTAATAAGAATGCATGTGTTTCTTGGCTGTAAATGGCATGATCATGAAGATAGAAATAAAAGAAATAACCAACTTAAGAATCTAAGACCGTGTAACGCACAACAGAATGCCAAAAACGCATCGAAAATAAACAACACAACAAGTAGTTTTATAGGAGTATTCCAAAGAACTAATGGTAAATGGGTGGCAGGAATCACCATTGATGGCCATAGCAAATATCTTGGGAGTTATACAACAGAAGAGATGGCGTTAGTTGCGAGGTTGAAAGCAGAGAAGAAATATTATGGTGAATGGGCACCACAAAAGGACTTGTTTGACAAGTATAATATTTAAACAATACAAAATGATTAAAGGAGACAGAAAGATGAAAAAGTTTAGAGCATTGGTAGCATGTGAAGAGAGTCAGGCAGTAACTATTGAGTTAAGAAAGAGGGGTTGGGAGGCATACAGTTGTGATATTCAGGAGTGCTCTGGTGGGCATCCTGAGTGGCATATCTGTGAGGATGTAATTCCTCTTGTAAACGGAGATTGTGTGTTTAAGACGAGTGATGGACAGATGCATAGTATTCAAGGGAGATGGGATTTGATTGTGGCCCATCCTCCTTGCACATATCTCACCGTAACTGGTAATCGTTGGTTCAATGTTGAGAGATATGGGGAGAAAGCAATTCAGAGAGCAAAGGATCGAGAAGAAGCAGTTGACTTCTTTATGGTGTTTGCAAATGCTAATTGTGAACACATTTGTATTGAGAATCCTGTTGGTTGCATGAGTACACGGTGGAGAAAAGCAGACCAGATTATTCAGCCTTGGATGTTTGGTGATCCCTTCGAGAAGAAGACTTGCTTGTGGCTGATTGGTCTTAATCCGTTGGTCGAAACGAATGTGGTTGAGCCGGCTCCTAGAAAGCAGTTTGCAAGTGGAAACACAATGCCGGCTTGGTATGCAGATGCTTGGCATTTGCCAAAGGAGGAGAGATCTAGATTGAGAAGCAAGACTTTCCCTGGGATTGCAGAAGCGATTGCAGAGCAGTTTACTAAGCAGATTACACAGCAGAATGATTTAAAGAAAGCACAATAAAAGGATAATTTTATGAGGTAATTATATGAAGAAGTTTGCACCATCCATTGTGATATGGAATTTGGAATTGTCCGATAAGGAAGATGGAACTGTTTTCCAGAACTTATACTTTCTTTCTTATAAGAGAGCAAAGAAGTTTTGGAATAAGCATGAAGCAGAATTGGAAGAATACAAGGTTAGTCTTGGTGGCGAACCGCTTTGGTTGTGGTAAATAAAATGACGATTTGAAAGGCGGTTTATGATGATTGCAGGAATTGTACTCTTGATACTGTTTGTATTACTCGTAGTGTTTGCAATTGGTGGTGTTATATGGTTTTTTGTTCAAGAAGATTTACAAACTAAAAGGCATATTAAATTCATAGAGGAATTGGAAAAAAGGAGGAAGTAATGTGAAGCTTTATATGATTTCGGCAGATGGTGGAGAGACTTGGACGATACAGTGGTTGCACAAGCATGAGGTGGAAGAGCACAAACAGCTTGGGTATATTGTTGAGCATGTACCGTATGTTAGAGACAAGAGAATTTTTAATGATTGCAAGGAGGATTAATTATGAAAGCAATATTGGAACTGAAAAAAACACGAGAGGATAGTATCTTTTATAGGTACAACATCGATGGCACACTTGTATGGTTCGAGCAATACAAAGAAAATGGACATATCTACACGGTGTCCGTTGCCCAAGGAGATGAAATTAAAGAACGTTTTAGATTTTATGTGCAAGATGGTGCGCATACCGAGCATTACTATCCCGTATTCGTTAAAATTGAAACCAACCATGAGGGCTTGACGGTTGACCAGGTTGATGGGTATGTAAGTGATCTTGTGTATGCCAAGATGGTTGCTAAGGCAATTATGGAGATTTTTGAAAGTGGCGAGCACAAAGACCTTTACGAACAGTTTCATAAGGGGGAATTAAAATGAGATTTTCACACGGAGTGTATGCGCAACTCACATTCAAGAAAGACATTGAAGAAGATTGCAGTATGAGTTATTATTTATATGATAGCCGAGATGTTTATGAGCATCTTGTAGAGCAGTTTGGTCATGATAGAGCAGCTAATGTCGAGGCGTGGACAGAACTGGCTTCCGTTGGCGAGTGGTACGAAGACGATGATTTTGAAATTGAAATGATGGAGGAGTAATTATGGAAAAGAGAATTATTGAATTGACAAAGATTAACGATGGTGGAAAGTGTTTGCTGTGCTGTGAAAGAGAGGCAACCGTTCATCTTGAAATCAGCCGTGTGAAGTACAATGACGGTGTGATTGGGTTTGATGTGTGCGACAAGTGTCTTTGCCGTATGCAACAAGATATCCAGAAGATCTGCGAATAAGCAGGTCTTTTGTTTTAGAAACAATACAAAATGATTATATAATAAGGAAGGAATTTAATGATGAAATGGAGTTTATATAAGCGAGATGACACAAACACGTGGCCGCAGATAGATTGCCCTATGGTCGTATATAAAGAATATGGCAAAAATACTACAACAATCATAGTTTGTACATGGGATAAACAATTTGATCAGTTTTATGAAGATGGTGATTCACACTATTATAATTTTGACGAATGTTATTATGCTTATATTGGTCATGTCCCTAGTGGTTATAAAACACACAGAGTCCTGAAGTGTATAGATGACATCAGTTGCAAAATTGGTTGCAATGATGATGGATATTGTATGTATGGACATTGTGAATGTGAACAACAAAGAGAAGTTAATGAGTATGAAATTGAAGAAAAGAGAATTTGGAAGGAGTTTGAGTGAAATGAAACCGCTGAAAACTTTAAAAGGAAGTAGAATTTGGCATAGCAAGTTTGGAGTGGGTAAGCAAGTTGGTACTAAAATCTATGTTGTAAAAGGTGCACATTGTGGAATTATTCCTGCAAGCATATACAACAAAGCCGTGAACATTTTGATGTACAAGGGCGTAGACCCAAGTGTGTTTAATACACTTTGTTACGACTTTAATAAGCCACATATAGTGAGGTTTGACACATGTGAGGGGTTCTGTGTAGAGAGGGAACCCGTGGTTGGGCAGATGGTGTTTGTGGACACGGAGTCTGGTGAGATTTGGAATAAGTATAACACACAAATTTACCACCATAAGTGGACTTTTGTCCCAGAAGACTATGAAGGATTTGATGTGCGAGAGTCATATGAATGGTCTAAATTGTGGTTAAGCAAGGTTGCCGAGGTTGCAAGTGGATATAAGCATAAGTGGATAGACCAATTAAAGAAGTATAATGTAGATAATTAAGAAAGGATTAATGTTATGATCAAGGTTAAAGAGAATTTAATAGATAGACAATTTGGCTTACTAACGGTAATTCAACAAGCCGAGGATTATGTGAGTCCAAGTGGACAACATTATCCACAATGGCTTTGTGAATGTGGGTGTGAAAATCATACACAAAAGGTTGTTAGAGAATCATCTCTTAAAAATGGGTATACGACATCTTGTGGTTGTATTGCAAAAATAAAATTATCACAAAGAGCAAAGAAAAATATAAAAGAAAACCAAATTGATTGGAGTGGAGAATTTCCTGTTGGTTATACATTCAAAGGCGAAGAATTTTGGTTTGACGCAGAAGATTATGAAAAAATTAAAGAATATTGTTGGTATTATGACAACTCTGGGTATTTAAGAGCAAGAGAAAGGGGTAGTGGCAAAAACATATATTTTCATATTTTAGTTATGGAACCAATTCCAAAAGGCATGGTTGTTGATCACAAGCATCACCCACCATATCCAGAAAATAAAGTTGACAATCGCAAAAGCAATTTAAGATATGTGACAGAATCCGAAAATCAACAAAATAAACATATGCAATCTAATAATACAAGTGGCGTTAAAGGTGTGTTTTGGCATAAAAGAGATCAGTGTTGGATTGGTGTTATTCAAAAGAATGGAGTGCAACAGTCACAGTACTTCAATAACTTTGATGATGCAGTAAGTTGGAGAAAGAAAAAAGAAACAGAACTATTCGGTGAATATAATTTGAATAATATAATTTAAGGAGGAAATAATATGTTTACAGCAGAACAAATCAAGGTAGCAAACGCAACAAGCAGATCAAACGGAGCATCAGCAAGAAACAAAGACGGTAGCATCCGAGCTATCGTTCCGAAGTGGGTTGCAGAGAATGTCAAAAAGGACAGAGCTATTTTGGACTTCGGTTCTGGAAAGGGGGCAGTACATACTCAATGGCTCAGAGAGCAGGGCTTCAATGTAACAGCTTGGGACTTCGGTAATAATCTTATCGAAGGGTTGCACGACAAGGACGCACTTAGCAAACAATACAGAGTGATTTTCGCATCCAATGTGCTGAATGTGCAAAGCTCTGTTCCTATGCTGATGGAAACACTGTGGCAGATTTATAACTGCCTTGAGAGAGGAGGAATATTTGTTTGCAACTATCCAGCTAGCCCTAGAAAAATTGAGATTCCGGCAAGTCAGGTTGCCTCTTGTATCAAATATGTATTTGGTGGAAGCATGGAACGAATTGGAGGCACTAGTTCGGCACCGATGTGGGTTATTAGCAAGTTGAGAGTGCATTAATTGTAAACAATGTGCGAATTACACCACAGGATGATTGACAAAGTACAGAAAATACAGTATAATACATACAGAAGTGAGGAGATTTATTATGAATAAGAACAATTCACAAACACAGGCTATCTACCATTACTACAACTGCAACCCGCATCGTAAGATCACAGATGATTGCGTCATCCGAGCCATCTGTTCGTCAACCGGTGAGTCTTGGGAAAAGACACTGAGAGATTTGACCGAGTATTGCATTAAGGTTGGATATATGCTTAATACACCCCAGTGCTACGGCAAATATTTGGAAGAGCGTGGGTATGTCAAGCAGAAGCAACCTGTGCACAAGGATGGAAAAAAGATGAGGTTTAGGGAATTTGTACAAATATTCGACGGTCATGCAATTGCCCATTGTGGATGTGGTCATATTACCTATGTTGCAGACAATGCAACCTGGGACATTTGGGATGTGTCTGACGAGGTTGTTGGCAATTATTGGGTGCACAAAGCAGAACTGGAATTTGTAAAGAAGGTAGGTAAGTAATATGTTGCAGGGGCTGTATAATACGGAAATCAGTGAGCGTAGATGTATCGGTTACTGTTGGAAGCATCATTGTTATCTAACTTGCACTCAGTTGAAACAGAAGGAATGCCTCAAAAAGCAGTGTGACGCCCTGGAACGATACGAGCATGAGTATTGGAGGCAGAGAGAATTGACCAAGATGAGAAAAAAGAATAAAAGTGGGGTGGTTGGTGTATGAATTTTATTTATAAGGGTGTGGAATATGCAGACGGCACGAAGGTGCGCATGAATACTTATTATCACGGAGAACAAATCATGACTTATCACACATCTGTATACGAATCTGGTTTTTATAGTGATAATCCATGTGTTTGGCGCATCAATATTTTCACTATGGAAGTGAGCGATCGCCTTATCATTGAGATTGTTGAGCCTGTATATCCAATTAAAAAACCAGTTGGCGCTACCAATAGAAACTATCCACCAATTGGCTCTATTGATACTGGCTGGGCATGGTATATAGCATTAATGTTTGCCGCAACATTCGTTAATGGCAACTGGGTGCTTTGGATTCTAATTTCGATTACATTCTTTACATGGAAAAATGGTTTGTGGAATGGAGGTAGTAAATAATGAGTGGAAGAATTGAACAAGAAAATAAGTTAAAAAATAAAATTGAAGAAAAGTTGGGCACGCTGCCGGCCATCTTCTATGAGTTTTACAACTATATGGAGGCCGATCAGAAGTCGTATGCAAGTATAAAACATTATATTGAATATGTAAGCGATTTCATGGATGCAGTGGCCAAAGAAGACCATAAGGATGATTTTTACAAGCATGTAACGGTTCCAGAAATTCGTGAGTATATCATCTCGTTACGCAGAAGAATAGAAAACGGCAAGGAAGTAAAGAATAGTGACAGCATACAAGCCACAAGATGGAGTGCAATTAATACATTCTTTACATTTCTTGTTATGGACGATTATTTAGATGTTAACCCCATGACAAAGACAAAGAGACCCAAAAATAGAACAGAGAAGCCTATCGTATACATGGAGCAAGATGAAATTAATGTTGTTATTGAAAAAATAAAGGCATTGTCAAAACCGCAATTTGTGAATAGGGACTTGGCCATTGTAACACTTGGAATTACAACCGGCATTCGTGTTGGTGCACTAACTCAGATTAATATTGGTGATATAAACTTCAAGGATAATACTATTCATGTAATTGAAAAGGGAAATAAGGATAGATACTTGCAGTTTGGCACTAATGCACGTAATATATTGTCGGCATGGTTGTTGGATAGGTCAACATATTTTGGTGATGTAGAGACAGATGCATTGTTTATATCTCAATGGAGACAGAGATTGACAACAGAGGGTGTCCGCAAACTTATGACCAAATACGCAGACGGAATTGGTGGGAAGCATATTACGGCACATACCATGAGAAAGAGTACAGCAACGAATGCCATTAAGGCTGGTGCAGACATTCAAACCGTGGCAAATATGTTGGGGCATAATAACATTCAGACAACTCGTAGATATGCTGCCGTTCTGGACGAGAATAAGCAGAAGGCAACTGAGGCACTTGACAACATGTTTTAAGAAAATTACAATACACCACTAAATGATTGTTGCATAAACGTGGTTTAGTGGTGTATAATAAGAAAGCAAAATCAACCACACAAGGAGTGGATTTATGTGTTAACAAAAACGAGCCAAGTTGAAGAGTTCATTAAGGACTACCAACGCAGTCGTGTAATAGCCATAGCAAGTGTTCGTGCCACAATGAACAGAGCACTTGAATTTGAAAAGAAGTTTAGCAAAGCATTTTATGAATTTACAGAAGATGAAGTTATAGATATGTACAAAGCGGTCGATGCGATATCAGCAAGGTCATTGCAGAACATTAATTTGATACTCAAACATGCCGCAAGATGGATGCTGAGTGGTCAAAAGAAAGATATTGGAAATGTGTATGATAGGATTACGAAGGACTTAATTCAAGAGTGTGTGAACACGGAGAAGAAGGAAGGTCTTATTTTAACTAGGGAGCAGCTTAGTGAGATTCAGAACGAACTTCTAAATGATACAGACAAAGCAATCCTGGAATTGTTATTCCTTGGAACTGGTGGTCACTGGCTCAAGGAGTTAACATTCTTTGATATGTCTCAAGTAAACAGACAAGAAGGGTTGTTGTACTTTAGAACTGGCAAGGTCATATCCATAGACGAAGATACATATGACCTGGTCAGGAAAGCATGTAACGAAGATGAACTTGTTAGTTTTGGAGAAACAATGCGCATTAGTAAGGTTACAAGCCACGGTCTATTCAAGCAACGGGCAAATGCCTTAAGTGCTAGTGATAATCCAAATGACGAAAAAGATGTCGAAAGACGTTTCCGTTTCGTTCAGCGCAGACTTCTGCTTATGTCCAAAGAATTTGGTATACAACTGACAAGTGGCAATCTCCAGGCAAGTGGACTGTTGCATCACCTTAAACAAGGTGTAGATGAAACGGAACTTGGTTTTCGTGAATATGTGAAAACAGACGAGGCTGCTAAACTTGCCAAACAATACGATCTGTATACTCATTTGTACCAACAAATTTTAATTGAGCGTTTTGAGGCATATTTTAAGTAATATAGAGGAAGGAATTCCTCTTTAACTCTCTTAATAACACCACAAAATGATTGCAATACATAATTAAACAAATTTGGGAAGATTTATATATTGCCAAACATATGTTCTCGTGTTATAATTGTAGGGAACTTATATTTTACTATTCGACAAAAGGGGCTAGGCAACGATGAAATTTTTTGAACAATGGGACAAACTAGAAAATTTAAAAGCGAAGGTAATCTTAAAACATTCACTCTTTGGGCGTCAAATGCATAATTGTGACTCGTTGCGGATACTTAATGATGATGACAGACTTGGGTTAGTCTTAAAAGGACAGGCAGTGTTTGTGTACAAGAGGGAGATTGCACATAGAGAAATTGAGTCTGGCATGTATACGGTATCCGATGGACGGCTTCAAATTACCGTAATCGTTAATAAATTGTAAACAATCTTATAAACATATTGACAAATTCCTCCTCCTGTGCTATAATCAAGGTGCTTTAAACGACAAAGTGATTATGGTAGGGAAGGAGGAATATATTTATGGGTGAAAAATGGTACTTCCAATGCCAATTATGTGGATGTGTTCATAGAGAAAAAATTCGTGTTAACGAAGAAGATATATATATTAAAGTGCCATGCCCCAGATGTAGGGGTGAGACGAAGCATTTGTGGGTGGGCAACAAACCAGAAGATGTTTACCTATATGGAAACAACAACTTAGATAAGCGCTATTTTATTTACAATACAAAATGATTAAAATTTAAAAAGGAGAAAAATTATTATGGCAAAGAAGAGAATTTTTGACTTGCCCCAGACCAAGGGTGAGTTCCAGATGAGAGGTACGGCTACCGGAACCAAGAAGAACACTTTTTTTACGAGTAAGAAGACCAAGAACAACAACGACATGAACCTGTGCAATTTTGGTGTTAAGTACGATGACGGTCAGACTGCATACATTACCCTAAACGGTATGGTAAACAAGTCTGTTTATTATTACAGTTCTGCCGCCAAGGACACCAAGGAAGTGGCATGGGCTAATCGTAGCAAGGCACCCGGAGACGGATATAGACTAATCGGTGTAAATGTGGGTCTGACTACTGTTGAAGACGATGACGGCAACAAGGTGAACGATAAGAAGACTCTTGTAGATTATGACGCCGCCGAGTATGTGTCCAAGCATCTTGAGGATGATATGCCTATTTTCGTAAGAGGTGCACTTGAGTTTGATGCATATACCGATAAGAATGGTGATGTGAAGAGAAGTCAGAAGCTCGTACCTAATCAAATCTCTTTGTGTTCCAAGGAGATTGACTTCGAGGCAGAGGATTTTAATGTGCTTGCAGACTTTAAGACTACTATTGTGTTTGAGAGCATCGAGAAGGAAAAGGATGATAATGGCAAGGAAACTGGCAGATTCATCGTGAATGCTCTGCATATTGCTTACGCTAATATCGTCAATACTACTTTTGTCGTAGAGGATGCCAAGCTTGCTGGCCTTATGAAGAAAAATTTGAAGGCACACAACGCAATTGAAGTAACGGGCAAGTTTAAGAGTACCGTTGTGACTGAAACCGTTGAGGAAACTGACGAGTGGGGTGAGAAGAGTTCTTTTGATAGAGTCAACACTCCTAGAAAATTTGAAATGTGTATTACGGGAGCAAAGCCGGCTACGATTGACAAAGGGACTTACACCGAGGATAATATTGCCGATGCTAGAAAGGCTATTGCCAATAAGGATAAGGTTGAGGAGAACTATGGTGGTAAGAAGGAATCTAGGGCGTCTGATGAGGATTGGGGCAACAGTTACGATGACAGTAACGAAGACGATCCTTGGTAATATGTGAGATTATACAATACAGAATGATTATAAGGAGACAGAATTATGAAGATTAGACAAGGTGGTCTTATTAGACCAAAGTTGAACATGTTGTTTTACGGAGCACCAGGAACTGGAAAGAGCACCCAGGCTCTTGAAATTGCCAAGTTCAAGAGAGAGGACGGAACTCCTTTTAGAGTTTTCTGTTTTGATATTGAGTCTGGTGGCGCGGACGAGGTTCTTGAGGAACTTGTTGACCAGGGTGTAGATATTAGAAATGTCTTTGTTGCGTACACTCAGTCACTTTCCGAGGTGGAACTATATGTGTCCAAGATTGCCAAGGGAGAAGATTTGTATTACCTTGATGACGATGGAGAGGAAACTAGTGAACTCATTACGGATGCATACGGTGAGAAGTTTGTTCCCGATGCGGTAATTGTTGATGGTACTTCTGTTCTGAAACTGACCAACACTCAGTCTCTGCTCCAGTTGTCTCAGAAGAGAAACAAGATCAAGGCAAAGAACAATGGTGGAACTGCTGAGGAGATTTATGTTGCAACTCAGAATGCGGGCTTGGAACTTAAGGATTATAATCAACTCAATTACGCTGGCCAGAGATTGGTTCTGTCTCTTATGGCATTGCCCATTCATGTAATCCTTACTGCAAGAGAAAAGGATGAAAAGGTATCTTCTAGAGACGCAAATGGTCAGTTTACTAGCACTCCTACGGGCAGAAAGCTCCCAGACTCTTTTGCTGGTATTGACTATAACATCAAGACTCAGATTCGTATGTTTAGAAACGAAGATGAGGAAGTGTGCTACAGTATTGAAAAGGATAGAACCCATACTTTTGAGAAGGGAAGTGTTGTAATCAATCCTTCACTTACTGTCTTTGAGACAACTTTGAACAAGGGTGCTGGCAGAAAGTCTTTTGCAATCAAGAACGACCTTGATGATGCAATCCACAAGGATAAGCAGATTTTTGAGAAGGAAGTTCTTGGAGATGTGCTTGATGATGATGTTGCAGAAACAAACGAGGCTGCTGACGCAGAATCTTTGATTGCGTCTATCAACGAGATCATGAAGGGGCTTTCTCAGGCAGACAGAGACAAGAAGAAGGCTGCTCTTGCTGGCGCAAGCCTTCCCGCAACTCCTGGTGCTATCAAGAAAGTATCTGATGCATCTACTCTCAACAAGATCCTTGAAATCGTCAAGGCATAAAAGCAAACAAGATATGGGGTTGGGGCACTCCCAACCCTATTGCAATAAGTAGGAGGACTTAGAATGGAGCGTAAATGCGCAGTATGTGAAGGTGTTGTGCTGATTGACAAAGACAACAGTAACAAGGCCATCCAACACAAAAAGAGATTTTATCATTTTGACTGCTTCGTGTCATTGTGTGACCAGAAAATTGCCAACAAACGAACCACACTCTCTTGGACCGATATTAAATTGCATATTGATGATTTGGTGCAAGATACAACGAAAAATCAGCAAAATGAAGTTGCCAAGGACGACTTAGCGCAGTGGGTTACATCTCAGTATGGTTTATCGTGCATTAGCAGTCGACTATTTATGAAATTTAATGATATTTATAGTGGTACTTTTCGTGGTCTTGCATATCCAATTTTGCCTACGGAGTTTCTAGAGGAATGGAAATATTTTTGGGATGAGCTTTGTATTATTAGACGATACAAGACGTTGGTTGGCGAGCAAGCCGTTAATTACGATATAGCGATATTGTTGAATAGAAATGCAGAGTACCGACAAATCATGGAGAGAGAAAGGGTTGATCGGGAAGCAAGAAGACGGCAGATTGAAGAAGAGGCAATTGATGTGCACCAGATTAAAACAGTAATATCAGTGCGACAGCAAATGATATCGAGTTTTATCGCCGAAATGGATGAATCAAGAGAGGAGTGATTGGATGGAAGACAAAGAATTGTATGATAAACTCTGCAACCAACAGAGCGAACTTGGTGTGTTGGGAACGTTTTTCAAATATCCAGAATTATTTTTCTCTTATTCAGATAGTATAAAAAACAATGATTTTAGCGACGGAGCAACACGATTTTTTCATGTGTTTATAACAGACTATTTGCTTAAATATAGCAATGAAATCTCACCAGCATTAGCAAATACATTTGCTAGTATGGACAATACTAGGTTAAGTGCTTATAGAAAATTTGGTGGTTGGAAAACAATAGATCAAATGATGGGGTTGGCACTAGATGAAACTGGTCTTGTAAGACAAATTGAGGGTTTAAAAAAATATAGTCTATTAAGAGGTCTTGTCAACGAAGGATTTGATGTAGAGAAAATACTTGGTCACAGCAAGTTTCATGAAATGGACGCAGAATCTGTTGCTAGTCTGATGCAGTACAGGCTAGATAGTGTGGCCAACAATGCAATTACCAACATTAACAAACCCAAAGATATGTTTGGGTCAGAAGTGGATTTTGTTAATTCGTTTTTTGAAAAACCTTCGAGAGGCATTACCACACCTTTTGACTTTTTAAACAATTTTTGCCTTGGTTTAGTGCCGAAAGATTCCATGTTCTGGGGAGCATGCAGTAATAATGGAAAAGGGCGAAGCCTCATATTCCTAGCTGTATATTTGGCCATGACCCAGGGAGCATCAGTAACAGTTTTGGAAAACGAAATGGATTACCAAAGAATGGCTCAGGCAGCGTTTGTTACTGCTTGTAATGCTCCATTTGCGCAAAAACTCACTGGGTGCAACTTATGTATTCCAGAAAAGAGAATTGTAACTGCATTATATAAAGACAATAATGGTGATTTTTTATACAGATACAAAGATGATGAAGGAAACTTCACAGAGTCGGCAGAACAGTACCAACAGAGAATTGCAAGCAAGTCGGATGAGTATCATATGGTAAAAACAGTCGCAGAATATCTACAGACAAATGTTAAGAATAAACTTTTGTTTAAGGATATTGCATCAAACTACACCGACTCTGCTTTGGTGAGATATTTCAATCAAGCAATCAGAGCGAACGGCTCTCAAGTAGTTATTTATGATACATTAAAGAATTCGCCATCGGTTAGTGGTTCGTCAAAGATAGGTGATTGGAGCGCTTTGATGAATACGGCAACGATACTCCAAGAAGCAGTGGCAAAAGCTGGTCAAGCATCTGCAATATTTAGTTTCCAACTTGATCGTAATGCATATCATCGAAGGCCCGAGGAACTTAATCCTGACAACATAGCCTCTTGCTCTCAGTTGTTGCATATTGCCGATGAAATGGTTATGTTTCAACATATCAGACCAGAGGATTATCAGGATTATCGTTTGCTAATAACTCAGCCTGAATGGGGCAGTAATGACATAATAGAAAAAGAACTTGATCTTAAAAAGAAGTATAGTTGCTTCGTGATTCAAAAAAACCGTCGGGGAGGCGGAAAAAACAAGTTATTCATTACCGAGACCAATCTTGACACCAATGTATGGTCAGAGTGTGGAGAAGCAAAATGTATTAAGCCAAGGACGGCGAATAAGTGGAATCAGTAATGGGAGGTTTATGTGTGAAAGATTAACAGAACATTTTAAACGAGCTTTTACTAAAAAATAAAATGACTTATGAGGAATTTATAAATAATATACTTGACAACAGAGGTAGATTTGCCTGTGGGGATGAATATCACGAGAGACATCACATAAAACCCAAATGTGTGGGTGGAACTAACGACGAATATAACTTGATTGATTTGTTTGCAAGAGAACACTATGATGCTCATAAACTATTAGCATTAGAGAACCCAGACAATAAGGGATTGCAATGCGCGTGGTGGTTTATGTCAACAACTCAGGGCGCCACAGGGAAAAGATATCACATAACAGCAGAGGAGTATGAAGAAGCTAGAAAACGATTTGTAGAAACTCCAATCTCAGATGAATCGAGGCGAAAAATGAGCGAATCTCAGAAGGGTAGACGACATTCGGATGAAACTCGCGATAAGATAAGAAGGGCTGGAAAAGAAAGGTGTAAAAACCCGGCAAATTGTACGATGTATGGAAAACATCATTCAGACGAGGCCAAACAAAAGATAAGTGAAGGGCAAAAAAAATAAACAACCCATTTCTGAGGAAACAAGAGCAAAAATGCGTGCAAACAACAAGGGTGAAAACAACCCGATGTATGGTAAACATCCATCTGCAGAAACTCGCAAAAAGATGAGTGAGGCACAACAAGGACATATAGTTTCAGAAGAAACGCGTCGTAAAATAGGCAATAGTAACAGGGGCAGACTTGCCGGAGCAAATAATCCTCGTGCAAGAGAAGTGCTTCAGTTTAATCTTGATGGTTGCTTCGTTCAAGTTTGGACGTGTGCTACACAGGCTGCAAAAGAACTAGGTTTGGATCGTCATTCAATTGGAGACTGTTGTCGAGGAGAATTAAAAACATCCGGTGGTTACCACTGGCGATACAAAGATGAATACGAGCAAGAACTACAATTAAACACACATCAGAATGATTAATAAATACACAAAGGAGGGATTAAATTGGATGCACAAAGATTAAAAGAGCACATCTTGGACAACAATTTAATCCCTAATATTTTAGAGGAATTAGGTTGTCATCATATTAAAGAGCGTAGTGATATGATTCAGGCTGCAAATCCAGACGGAGATAACCATACGGCGATTTGTGTTTATCTCAATGAGAATTTAACAACTTTAAATTATACAAGGCAGATATTGCCTAGTGGACAAGCAAGAACCACTGATATATTTGACTTGGTGGGGTATGTTCGTGACTGTTCGTTTTTTGAGACCGTTAAGTGGCTGTGTGAATTGTGTGGGTTAGATTATTACGCTGCCGAAGAAGAGGTTCCGGAAAGTTTGCAAGTTCTTCAGTTCTTAAGTGACATGAACAAAGACTGTGTTGATGATGATACGGATTATTCTCCATTAAAGCCAATCGATCCTAGTGTTCTTGATTACTACATGCCCGTTGGCAATATTCTCTTTGAAAAGGACGGAATTTCCCTAAGTACTCAGCGTTTTTTTGAGGTTGGATATGACCCTCAGACAAATAGGCTGACTATACCGATATACTCAGAAATTGGGCATCTTGTTGGGGTTAAAGGGAGGTTGTTTCAAGAGGAAATTGAAGAGGGGCAGAATAAGTATTTATATCTTTTTAACTGCAATAAGGGAAAGATTTTATACGGTCTCAACAAGAATTTAGATATGATTCTTAAGCAAGGCAAGGTTTATGTTGCCGAATCAGAGAAGGCAGTGATGCAGATGTATGACATGGGTTACTACGGTGTAGCAACTGGAGGATCTAAAATCACAAAGCACCAAATCAGTATGCTAACAAGACTTGGAGTGCAGATAGTCTTCACATACGACAAAGACATTGACGAAGAAGAATTGCATAAGATTGCGGATCAGTTTGTTGACGGCGTACCAGTTTATGCCATTATCGATAAGGACGGTCTCTTGAAGGATAAGGAATCTCCGAGTGATAATGTTAGCAATTGGTACCATCTTGTTCGAAACAATGTGTACAAATTACGGTAATACGAAATAAACACGAAAAAAATACGAAATTTTGAGAGGAAAACGAAATGAAAAGTAACTTTGAGCATTTGAAGTTGATGTCCATCGAAGAACTAGCGGCATGGCTGGATGAACATGGGCAATTTGATAATAGCCCGTGGATGACATGGTGGAACCAAACATATTGCAAGAACTGTCCGGATATTATGTGCCACTATGAAGATAGTGATTATGAATTCCCTTGTGCTTATTGCGAATTGCATGATAATAAGTGCATGTTCTTCCCCGACATGGACGAGATACCGGATTGCGAGCAAATTGTAAAGATGTGGCTTGAAGCAGAGGTGGAACAATGAGTGATAAAATAAATTTAATTAATGATGAAATTCCGGCATACAAAAAGAAATCAAAAAAGAAGGGACAGCCTCGTGCAGACCATAAGCATGTTTATGAGACTGTTCTTCTGACTCGCTATTATCATTTCAATCTTGGCGAACCTAGCACTTCAGAACGTAAGCAACCAACCAAAGTGTGCACAATTTGTGGACGAATAGATTATGTAGATTATGATGAGTCTTTATATGATGTGCATCCAGACACCGATATTAAATGGGCGCTTGTAAAAGATTTGAGTGAAAAGGCGTTAAATTTGCCGAAATGGCGTGCAGATGATTTTGATAAGTTTGCAACAAAGATGGAGAGTGATGAAGATTGAGATATAAACTAATTGAGAACAGTGCCAATAATGTTAATGACATTATAGGAACTGTGCTGAGGAATAGGGGAATTGAAAACCCCAATGAATATATAAATTGCACCAAAACTTCAGGATCTGAGGACTGGAGGTTATTGGACAATATTGACAAAGCCGTGGAAGTATTCCATGAACATTTTAGTGCAAAAAATAAAATTGTTATTCTTGCTGATAATGATACAGACGGTCTGACTTCTGCAACTGTGGCTCATCAATACATTAAAGACTTGGATAAAGATTATCCAGTAACTATTGTAGTGCATGATAAGCCAAAAAGCCATGGTCTGTGCGGAGACTTTGAGTTGCCAAAGGGCACGAAACTTCTTTGGGTGCCCGATGCTGCCTCCAATGATTATGAACAGTGCTTGGATTTAAAGAAACAAGGCATTGATGTGATTATTACAGACCACCATGAGTGCTCAGAGGACGGATATAAGAACATTGAGAATGGCGCAGTTGTTATAAATAACCAGACGTCGGAAAAGTATCCCAATAAATCATATTGTGGATGTGCAGTAACTAGGGAATTCTGCCGAGCACTTGATGATTTTTATTGGACAGATTATGCTAGTAAATACGATGACCTTGTGGCAATTGCCGATATTGCAGATGTTATGTCCTTAAAGGATATATCTACTCGTAGAGAAGTTGGGATTGGATTGGCAAGACTTCGCAACAAGATGTTGTTGGAGATTTTTGATGCACAGAGTTTTAGCACCAAAGGGATTGTTTCTCCATTTACTGTGGCGTTCTATGTGGCACCGTTGATCAACTCGTATATTCGCATGGGTACGGCAGAAGATAAAAAACTACTGCTTAGAGCGTTTTGTGAGAATGAATCTGAAACATTTGAATATACAAAGAGGGGTGAGACAACCTCTGTGCAGGAGAATATCTATCAGCATTGTGTAAGAATCATGAAGTCTTACAAGGGAAAGCAGGATAGACAAAAAGAAAAGGGATTTAAAGCTTTAAAGGAAAAGATTGAACCACAGTCATTACACGACAAAGTGATTATATGTGATTGTACTGAAGAATTGGAGCAGGCATTAACTGGTTTGGTTGCAATCAAGGTGGCCGAGGCTTTTAATAAGCCCATATTGTTACTTCGAAGAAGAGCGGACGATACAAGCATTTTCGGAGGATCGGGCAGAGCATTTGATTACTGCCCAATTGATGATTTTAGAGGCTTTACTGAAAGTTGTCCTTATGTGACTTTGGCCCAGGGGCACAACCAGGCGTTTGGTGTGGAGATTCCGGCTGCTAATGTGAATAAAGCCAAAGAGTGGTTTAATAAACAACTTGCAGATATGGATTTTAGAAAAGTATATGTCGTGGACTTTGAGATTGACGCAGACGATGTTGATTTCTTTTTGTGCAAGGCAGTTGATGAGTATAAAACCTTGTGGGCCAAAGAGGTGGAAGAGCCACTGTTTGCTATTAAGGGATTGGTTGTTGATAATAAGTGTGCACGAATTTGCGGAAAAAATAGCGATACTATTCAAGTCACATGGGACGACAGCCCAGTTAAATATGTACAGTTTAAGGTTGACGCAGAGAACGAATTGTACGATTGGTTGAGTAATAACTGGGATGAAAATGCAACGGTAGAATTGGACATTATCGGAACTATTGAGTTGAGTAATTTTAATAATGTTATTACCGGACAAGTGAATATTAAGGATTTAGAGATTGTGAGAAATGGAGGAAGTAGGTCGTGACATTAACTGATAAGCAGAATGCCGGACTGAAATTAGCTGTAGCCAGATACAAGAACAGAGAACCATACACTTGTATTGCTGGCTACGCCTAAAGTTGGTACGGGCAAAAGCACATTGGTAAAGTACATAATAGAAGAACTTAAAATAGCAGATAAGTACATTGCATATGTTGCATACACTGGTCGAGCGGCATTAATACTTAAAAACAAGGGTTGTCCAGGAGCAACAACTGCACATAAACTTCTTTATCACACAACAGAGCTACCTGATGGTACTTACATACATACTCCTAGAGAAAAGCCAGAAAGGCCACTGAAACTTATCATAGTTGACGAGATTTCCATGCTTGAGAAGGCTCAGTGGGATATTTTAATGAAGTGGGGTATTCATGTTATATGTCTCGGGGATAATTTTCAATTGCCGCCCATAAATGAAGACAATGGAATTTTACAGCGTCCACACATATTCCTTGATGAAATTGTACGACAGGCCAGTGATAGTGAAATTATTCGTTTATCAATGGATGTTCGAGAGGGTAAGAATTTAAACTACTTTAAAGGACAAGATGTAAGAGTTGTGCCAAAAGATACTGTTTCAGATAGATTACTTTCCACAGCAGATATAGTATTATGTGGCAAAAATGCAACACGATATTTTCTTAATCAGAGAATTAGAAGATTCATATGGGGTGGTCAATATGTGGACGAGCCAATCAATGGAGATAAAATTATTTGTCTTAAGAACTATTGGAACAAAGGTGATTTGGCAAATGGATTGATTGGTACAATTGAAAATATTGATAAGATTGATGACTTTTTCTTAAAGACTAAATTGTTGGCAAACTTTAGAACGGACGATGATGCATTTTATGATTTAAGTATGGACTACAAACTGTTTGTCGATGGCAAGCCACTTGTTGATAAGGATAATTGGAAGATGTATCCCAAGGAAATTAGACCACTTGAATTTGATTACGCTAACGCCATAACCGTCCATAAGTCGCAAGGTGGGGAATTTGGTAAGGTTGTATTGTTCAATGAATATCTCGGTGGCGATAGGGAGCACTATTTGCGTTGGTTGTATACCGGCATCACGAGATCGAGTGAGAAGCTTGTCGTGGCATTATGATTGTAAATAAATTGTAAAATAGTACCAAGATATATTGACAAAAATATGTTTTGGTACTATTATTATAACACAACAAAATGATTGGAGGAGAAACATATGAACGAGATTGGAAATCCCGAGGAAATGAAATTAGTGGAAACTATTGTGTTAAATGGAATAATAGGTATGTGCAACACCTATGACGAGAATGGTGAAACCATTGGTGTTAAAGTTGTACAGAAGGCGAAAAGGCTTAACGGCGCGTATATAGATACGGTTACTGATAGCTTCCCCTTCTGTAAGGCTATGGAGGATAAATGTGGTTGGAGAGGTAAATATGCAAGCATTCAGATACTAACTGGAGACACACCTATTGATATAAATCATATTGATGAAACTAAAATTGTATCAATGATAGGTGAGGTTACATCTAAATACTATCATTGCTATTCTGATTTAACTGGTTACTTATGGACAACCGAAGAGTTTAAGTGTGGAGGGCACGATATTCCCAAGATATTAAGTAGTCATATGGGGGAATACATTCATATGGAAATTGAACTATATGAAAAAAATAGATGAGTAAGTTGAACAATTGGCACGATAGAATGATTGGAGTGATTTATAATGTATAGTAGTTTGCACAACCATAGTATGTACTCACTACTAGATGGCTATGGAACCCCTAAAGAATATCTTGAAAGAGCAAAAGAGATAGGACTAAAGGCATTTTGCATCACAGAGCACGGCAACGCATACTCCTGGTGCTATTTTGACAAGCTTAAAAAAGACTATCCAGAGGTCAAGATGCTCTATGGCGTAGAGTTCTACGAGTGTTTTGACCGTGACGATAAAAATAAGGACAGCAAGTACTTTCACCTCATTGCAATAGCAAGAAACGAAAGAGGACGTGTTGCATTAAATGAACTGATTACACTATCAGAGCTGTACGGCAAATACTATCGTCCTCGTGTAACCATACAAGATATTGCACCTTATGCAGATGACTTGGTTATATCATCGGCTTGCTTGGCTTCCAAGTTGTCAAAAGAGTCTAATTACTATCAGTGCATTGAGTATGTTCAGGAATATAAAGCGCTATTTCCTCATTTCTATCTAGAGATACAGGCACACGGCAACAACAAGGACCAAGAGGAATATAACAAGAAAATTATTCAACTTGCAAAGGATACCCATACAAAATATATTATTACAACCGACTCACATGCCGCAACTAAAGCAGATTTGTATTATCAAGGAAGACTTGTGCAGATTGCACATGACTCCGAAACCATGTCAGAGGTATATGATGATTGTTATGTGATGTCCGAGGAAGAGATCCACAATGCATTGGATGAACAGATAGGTGCCAATGCCGTTAACATTGGACTTTGGAACACAAACGAGATTGCCGACATGTGTGACATTGTTGACATGCCATTCCAGGCACCAAAATTGCCGACATTCCCGTTACCAGAGGGCTTTGTAGATAACTACGAGTATATCAAGCATTCCATTGAGGTAGGATGGAAAAAGCGTGGTTTTGACAAGTTTGATTCCGTAAAACAAAAGGAATACCGAGATAGAATTGATTACGAACTTGATGTTATTCATCAGATGGGCTTCGATGGCTACTTCCTTATCGTGGCAGACTTCGTAAAGTGGTGCAAAGAGAACAATAATAAGGTTGGCGCAGGTCGAGGTAGTTGTGCCGGAAGTTTGGTGTGCTATACTATCGAAATCACAGATATTGACCCAATTAAGTATGGCCTCATCTTTGAACGCTTCCTCAATCCGGAGCGCGTGTCCATGCCTGATACGGACACTGATGTGTTTGACAGAGCAGTAGTTATTGATTATTTGATGCAAAAGTACGGCGAGGATCGAGTGTGTCAGATTATCAACTTCTCTTTTATTACCCCTGTCGTGGCTCTTAAAGATGTGGGCAAGGTTTTGGGTTTTCCGTACAAGGAAATGGACAAACTAAGCAAAACTTTTACATATCCTACATTTGAAGAGTGTCTTGAGAACAATAAAGAAGCTGCTCAAAATCCTAGATATCAAGAACTGTTTGATATTGCAGGTCATTTGTCTGGTAGAGTAAAGACAACTTCTATCCACGCCGGGGGAGTTGGCATTGTGGACGGTAAGGTTACAGATTTTATGCCAATGAAGCTTGGCCCAGATGGAGAGCATGTTATCCAGGTTGACAAGCGTATTGTAGAAGAGATTTCCATCGTTAAGTACGATGTGCTTGGGGTTGCATCACTAGGATTGGTCCAAGAGACTCAGTTGGGGGCAGGTGTTTCTGACTGGGAGATTAACATCAACAATCCAGAGTTTGAGTTTGACAAGGCATCATATGAGTTGCTTAGTAGTGCAAGAACAAACGGTGTGTTCCAAGTAGAGAGCCAGGGAATGAAAGATTTGTTAGTCAGATTGCAACCTACCGAATTATCTCAGATTTCTGCCGTACTTGCACTTTATAGACCTGACTCTATGGGCGCACTTGAAGAGTATATTGATTGCAGCAAGCACCCAGAAAAGGTTACATATATTCATCCAGATATGGAGCCAATTCTCAAAGAGACATACGGTTGCATGATTTATCAGGAGCAGCTTCTTGATATTGTACGCAAGTTTGGTGGAAGAAGTTATGGTGGTGCAGACCTATTCAGGAAAGCTATTGGCAAAAAGAATATAGAATTAGTAAAACAAGAGTCTGCAAAGTTGTACCAAGAGATTATTAACAATGGGTACAGCGAGGCACTAGCCAAGCAAATCAGTGATGACCTTGCAACAAAGGGTGGATACCTATTTAACAAGTCGCATTCTTATAGTTATTCTGTCCTGTGCTTGCAAACGGCTTATTTGAAGTGTCATCACCCAACTCACTTCTTTAGTTCATTGTTTAACATGAATAAAAACAAACCTGGCATGATTAACAAGCACATTATTGATGCTCGTAATTTCAACATCAATATCCTGCCTCCAAGTATTAATAAATCCAAGATGAACTTTTCTGTGTACGACGATAGTATTCTGTTCGGATTGTCTGCAATTACAGGTATTGGAGAAAACATTGCTAGTGTTCTCATTGACGAGCGTAATGCCAATGGAAAGTTTGGGAATTTCGAAGCTTTGATTAGTAGAGTTGACTTGAGCAAGTCACAGATTATTGCACTT